>WBZQ01000446.1_pt3 | contig 20848 bp, 13 predicted proteins | sample 5204251 | NCBI WGS metagenome assembly WBZQ01 (sample SAMN12412402, study PRJNA552823) | activated sludge metagenome | isolation source: activated sludge from nitrification reactor of wastewater treatment plant... | place: USA: Virginia | collected 2017-09
GCCGTGGGTTTTGCCTTGCCTTTCTGTCTATGGTACAATTTCAGGGAAAATTCGGCAGGTTCCGAAATTCGAGTAAATCGTTTTAAGAATATTTCTGTATGCTATCCGAAAAGCCGTCGTTTTTTAAAGGAGGGGGTGGACATAATTTTTCTGGGACATCAGCTTCAACTGTTTCGGGTTCGGCACGACCAGTATCGCTCTCAGATATGCCAGTTCGTGAAGCATCACCGACTATTCCCAAGAATGCCAAAACGAAAGGAGCTGGTTTCTTTGATGCTTTGATTTCGGTTTCTCTGTTTGCGATTTTCTTCGGGTTGCCGATTTTTTTCACGGGGCTTACTTTTCAGGGGATTGCCTTCGAAAAGCAGATGTATTTCTATGTGTGGCTTTTGATCGGTATTGTCGCTTGGGCATCCAAGGGGGTAGTGACCGGGGAGATGCATATTCGAAGAACAGCACTGGATATTTTCATTCTGCTTTTCTTGGCAGTATATGGGGTCTCAGCACTGATGTCGGTTGATCGCTGGCACAGCTTCTGGGGATTCTTTGGCGATCCATCTCGTGGAATGATTTCTTTGACAGCTCTCGCGCTCGCGTATTATTTCATCATGAGTCACTTTACGATGAAGCGGTTTTTCCTGATGTTTGGAGGGTTTTTGGCCTCAGGATTTTTGGTCGTGGTGTGGAGTATACTCGGGGTTTCTGGCGTGAGTTTTCTTCCAGCTGCGGTGCAGGCATACGCGCCACTCTCTCTGATTGGGACAGTTTCTACTTTGGGTATTTTCCTCTCGGTGCTCGTTCCATTGTTCATCACGGCGCTTTATCTGGTCTGGAAAAGTACGTCAATGAAGCCCGGATTTCGTTTTACTTTCTTGGGTTTCATCGGTCTTGGATTACTTGGAACACTTTATCTCATGCTGGCATTGTATCCGTTTCTTCTTGATACAACAAAAAGTTCTCTTTCGTGGATGGTTCCGCTTGGTGGTATTTCTTTTTTCCTGGTGTATATCTTGGCACAGATTGTGCGACCGCCGGAACAGCTTACTTGGGTACCGATGTTTGTCTTCGTCGCCATCCTTGCCTTTCTTATGATTGGCAGCAACTCTCTTTTGCGAGCGACTCTTCCAGTTGAGGTGTCTCCGAATCAGCGACTTTCACTTCAGGTTGCCAAGGAATCTCTCAAGGAAAACTTTTTCTTGGGAGTGGGACCGGCGAATTACGGGTACGCTTTTTCTCAGTATCGTCCAAATGAGTATAATAATGGTCCTCTGTATTCAGTCCGCTTCTATCAAGGGACAGGGGTTTTCTTTGAATCGTTGACGACGATTGGTCTCGTGGGGACAGCTCTGCTCCTGATTGTGTGGCTTTCATACCTGAGTATGGGTATGTATCTGCTCTCGAGTGACAAGGAGAAGAATAAATATCTTTCGCTCGGACTCTGGACGGGAAGCATCATGTTTTTCATCGCCGCCTTTACTGCTCCGCTCAACGGAACTCTTATTCTCATCGGCGTGCTCATATCGACGCTTGCTCTCGCTCTCCTGATGAAAGAGAGTCATTCGGAAGAACGCTACTACAGCCTGTCATTCAAGGCGTCACCGAAGTATGCGCTGGCGCTTGCTTTTATCTTCATGTTGGTCAGTGCTGGTGTGGCTTTCCTCTTTGTGTTTATCGGGAAGGTCTATCTTGCTGATATTGCGGTAGGAACGGCGGCTCGCATGTCGGCACAGGCACCACAGAAAGAATCGCTTACTCTTATTAGTAGCGCGATTGGCAAATATCCCCAGGAAGGACGTTATTACACTCGTCTCGGTCAAGAGCAGCTCAGTCTCCTCCTTGATGTTGAAGTGAGAAAATCAGAGGATGATCAGGACAAAGATGTGAATTCTGCCCTGTATCAACAAGCAGTCGGCAATATTAAAGAAGCCACACGCCGTATGCCAAACGATGTGTTGTCCATTGAAACGCTTGGCCTGGCGAAAGAAAATGGTGTTCCGTATGTGACCGACGCGGATGCCGCAGTGCTGCTGACAGATGGATTGGATGCTTACAAGCGGGCCTCTGAGTTGGAGCCAACGAATCCATTGTTGATCATCAAGCAGGGTCAGATGAAGCGATTGCTGGCCGACGCAAAGGATCCCAAGGCTGACGCTGTCGAGCAGGGCGCTCTCTATGAAGAGGCCAAAGGACTCTTCATGAAGGCAGCTGAAAAGAAGCCTAATTTGGCGGCCGCGCATTACAATCTTGCTTTGACTGAAGCACGTCTCAAGAATATGGATGGAGCCCTCAAGAGCATTACGGCAGCTCTTCAGTATGATCGAAACAATGCCAACTTCAAGTACAATCAAGGTATTTTCTACCAGGTGCGTGACAAGGGCAATGACAAAGAATTGGCCGAGACCGCATTCAAAGATATCTTGAAAAGCAATGACAAGCTGATTGATGTGCGCTTGTCACTTGGATTGCTCTACGAATCTTGGAACAAACGTGATCAGGCACTCGAACAGTATCGAAAGATTCTGGAGTTCCTCCCGGCAGATGGAAACGAGACGATACAATCGACACGAAAGCAGGTTGAGAAGCTGATTGATACGCTGCAGAGTGGCAAGAGTAATATCGCTTCGAATAGCTCTGCTGCCGAGATTATTCAGCCAACCACACTCTCACCAGCACTGCCTACACCTTCGGTTCCAACTGAGCCAAATGCCTCACCTCTCACCGGTCCAACTCCGTAGGCTTAAACGAAGCAAGAGACTCCTGCTCACAGAGAACAGGAGTCTCTTTTTGTGAATGTGTGATACTTGATCGGTCTTCCTGTGGGAGAGATTTTGCGGGTTTGTGCGGCATGGAGATGATAATTGGAGTTGAGATTGGAATAGTACAGATATTTATTCGTATCGACCCTCATTTTTCTCCTGAAAATCAAGACTCTTTTTGCGGATATTTCCCTCTTGTTTTTCTAGGAAATAGAGCACGTCTTGGGGTCTGATTTTCTGGGAATTTTAGCGGTTCTTGACAGGATTCATTTGATTGTCTATGATGAATCTTGCTGCCACGAAAAGGGCTTTTTTGTTTCTCAAATCCAAGTGTGTGGGCAGGGGATAAATGAGCGAGTGACTTGTGCTGAAATGTAGAGCGAACAAGCGTTCCCATTTCCGCAGAAGCGCCTTGACAATTCATGTGTCTTTTTCAAGTGTCTCCTCCCGACAGGTATTGCGGAATCGGCCGGTGACGCTCTGAAATAGTCAATTATATTGCCAGCAACACGATGGCAATATAATCAGTGTATGTAAGGTCAAAATGCAATGAAACGAACAACAGGTGGTGGAAAAGCAAATATTTTCCACCGTTAACCGGTTGTCCGTGAGGACCCGATTCGTCGGGGACTTGCGGACAATGGAAAAAAGAGAAGGTTACTAACGCATGGTGTGGATGCCTTGACTGAAGCAAGCGATGAAGGACGTAGGAGGCTGCGAAAAGCCTCGGGGAGCTGTCAACCAAGCTGTGATCCGGGGATATCCGAATGAGGAAACTCTTCCGTGCGTGCACGGAAATCGTACTCTGAATACATAGGGGTACGAAGCGCACCCTGGGAATTGAAACATCTCAGTACCAGGAGGAATAGAAATCAATAGAGATTCCGAGAGTAGTGGCGAGCGAAATCGGAAAAGCCTAAACCCAGCACCTAACAAGCTTATGTTTTATCTGTATATTTTGAAATCGTTATCCGATGGTCAAATATATATTGGATATACCAGTGATTTGAAACGCAGGATGCAAGAGCATCACAGCGGACAGTCATTTGCAACGAGCTTTCGACTACCAGTGAAACTGGTGTATTACGAAGCATATGTATCTGAAAAAGATGCTCGTAATCGCGAAAGAAAGCTCAAGCAGTATGGAAGAGCAATACAACTTTTAAAGGTGAGAATCAAAGAAAGTTTATTGTAAAGCTTGTTAGGTGCTGGGGGTTGCAAGGCTCACGTACTCGTTTAATCGGGGTTTGTCAATTTTTCTTAGCAGAAGAGTCTGGAAAGACTCACCAAAGGGGGTAATAGTCCTGTATGCGAAAAGAAAGATTGCCAGATGCGTGAGTTCTTAAGTAGGGCGGGGCCGGAGAAACCCCGTTTGAATCCGGGAGCACTAACTCCCAAGGCTAAATATTGCTTCAGATCGATAGTGAACTAGTACCGTGAGGGAAAGGTGAAAAGCATCCCGATAAGGGAGGTGAAATAGAACTGAAACTCCATGCTAACGAAGAGTTGGAGCCCAGCACCTAATGAGCCCTGCGCGTAAGCGCAAAAGAAAATCTTAAATAGCGGATTTCTTCCGTTACTGAGAAATTTCTGAACATAGGGTAAAGCCAGAGAAATATGGGGCTTATTAGGTGCTGGGTGACAGCGTGCTTTTTGCAGCACGATCCAACGAGTTAGTTCTGCGCGGCTGTCTAAGGGGTGAAGAGCTCTGGAGACACAGTGAAAGCGAGCCTGAATAGGGCGTTTGGAGCATGCACGAAGAATCTGTACCCGTATGGATTTTTCGTGCATGCTCCCAGGTCGCGTGGACTAGACCCGAAGCCAGACGAGCTACACATGAGCAGGGTGAAGCGTCAGTAAAATGACGTGGAGGCCCGAACCCACTAGTCGTGCAACTCTAGGGGATGACTTGTGTGTAGGGGAGAAATTCCAATCGAGTTTGGCAATAGCTGGTTCTCTCCGAAATAGCTTGAGGGCTAGCGTCCGGACAAATATACCCGAGGGGTAGAGCTACTGGATGAGGTGTCGCCGTAAGGTAGGCTCTTCAACCAAACTCCAAATACTCGTGGTACGTACCCGGGCAGTCAGTATTACGGGGCTAAGCTCGTAGTACAAAAGGGAAACAGCCCAGACCGTCAGCTAAGGTCCCAAAATTTTTGCTCAGTGGGAAAGGCAGTGAAGGCTCTTAGACACTTAGTAGGTTGGCTTAGAAGCAGCCATCCTTTAAAGAGTGCGTAATAGCTCACTAATCTAGAGCCTTTGCGCCGATAATGTAACGGGGCTCAAGCAAAATACCGAAGCTACGGATTGCATCGTAAGATGCAGTGGTAGGAGAGCGTCCCATACGCGCTGAAGCGGGAGGGTAACCGACCGTGAAGTGTATGGAAGTGAGAATGTTGGAATGAGTAACCGCAAGGCAGGTGAGATCCCTGCCCGCCGAAAATCCAAGGTTTCCTGGGCTATGGTGATCATCCCAGGGTGAGTCGGTCCTAAGGCGAGGCTGAAAGGCGTAGTCGATGGACAAGAGGTTAATATTCCTCTACTGCTTATATATTCGATGGAGTGACGCATCTCTGTACCTCTTGCCCCTTATTGGATTGGGGTTTAGGTCTTGAGGATGTCATATAGGTAAATCCGTATGGCAATAATCCAAAAGATCCGACGATTTTGGTAGCAATACCGAAAAAGAAGAGGGAGCGGGGTGCCAGGAAAAGCTTCTAAGGTTCATATATAAACAACCGTACCGCAAACCGACACAGGTGGATTGGTCGAGAAGACTAAGGCGAACGGGAGAGTATTCGTTAAGGAACTAGGCAAAAAAGCTAGGCGTAAGTTTGCAATATGCCTTGCCGGCTTTCTTCGGAAAGTCGGCCGCAGCGAAAGTTTTCCAAGCGACTGTTTACCAAAAACACAGCTCTCTGCAAACCCGTAAGGGGAAGTACAGGGGGTGACACCTGACCAGTGCTAGCTCGTTAACGGGAGCGGTTCACGCCAATCCCCGAAGCGCTAGTGAACGTCGGCGATAACTATAATCGTCCTAAGGTTCCGGAAATTTCTTCGGAAGTTTTCGGAAGGACTGGGACGGTTATAGGAATGTGTGAAGAAATGTGGAAGAAAAGGAAAAGTAATTGCTTCTTTCAGAAGAATCTGAAAGGTCCAAAAATACTTAGCCATTTGCTGGAAAATCTGGAGTATCTGATGATACTATGGTAAAATTATTCCATAGAAATATGGAAAGATAATGCCAAGTGAAAAATCAATCAGCGTATCATGCTTGAAGAGCGTGGTGCCAGACAATCAGCAGGAAAGACTAAAGACTAGAGTTTCTCGGTTTTTAGAATCCTCAGAGACCAAATGCTAAGCGCATATCATGGTGATATGTGAAAAGAGAGTCCGTGCTCATCGGCGACGATGAGAATAACACTACAGAGCGAAATTCCTTGACAGGTAAGTTCTGTCCCGCATGAAAGGTGTAACGATTTGGAAACTGTCTCAACGAACATCCCGGTGAAATTGCAATGACGGTAAAGATGCCGTCGACCTGCAGCAAGACGAAAAGACCCCATGGAGCTTTACTATAACTTGGTATTGACTTAAAGTTTTTGTTGCCGAGCATAGGTGGAAGACTTTGAAGCACCCCTTCTGGGGGGTGTGGAGTCGACAATTGGAATACCACCCTGCAGAGATTTTAATTCTAACCTGCCGCCGTAATCCGGCGGGGGGACAGTGCCTGGCGGGTAGTTTGACTGGGGCGGTCGCCTCCTAAAGAGCAACGGAGGCGTTTACTAAGGTTGGCTAGGTCCGGATGGAAATCGGGCCGATAGCGCAAAAGCACAAGCCAGCTTTACTGAGAGACCGATCAGTTAATCAGTTACGAAAGTAGAATTTAGTGAACCGACCATCACTCGTAGGAGTGTGGAAGATCATCAGATAAAAGTTACCCTGGGGATAACAGGCTGATCTTGCCCAAGAGTCCATATCGACGGCAAGGTTTGGCACCTCGATGTCGGCTCATCGCATCCTGGGGGTGGAGAAGCTCCCAAGGGTTTGGCTGTTCGCCAATTAAAGCGGTACGCGAGCTGGGTTCAAACCGTCGTGAGACAGGTTGGTTTCCTATCTGCTGTGGGCGTGTGTGACTTGAGAGAGCTCTTTCCTAGTACGAGAGGACCGGAAAGAACAAACCTCTGGTGTACGAGCTGTTCCGCCAGGAGCACTGCTCGGTAGCTATGTTTGGGTAGGATAACCGCTGAAAGCATCTAAGCGGGAAGCCAAACTCAAGATAAGGTCACGGTTCTGATTTATCAGAACAAGATTCCCTGGAAGATGACCAGGTTGATAGGCCGCAGGTGGAAGCGTGGTGACACGTTAAGCCAAGCGGTACTAATGAAATCTAATAACTATTTCTCTTTTTTCTTTCGGTTAATGGTGGAAAGTATTTGGCAGTATGTCCAGATATTTTCTCCTGATGGGAGTTTCAGTGAGAGACAGTACAGACACTTTGACACAAGACACAACATATTTTGGAAGGCGCCGTTCTCGGTGCTTCTAGCGGAGTGGGTCCACCCGATCCCATCCCGAACTCGGCAGTTAAGCGCTCCAGCGCCGATGGTACCCAGCACCTTTTGTTCGACAGACAGGATTTTTTCTGAGAATCTATCGAACGCAAGGTGCTGGGGAGAGTAGGTCAGTGCCGAGAACAGCGTCTTTCAAAATTATTTCAAGTCCCGGCGTTTTGCGCTGGGGTTTTTCGTTTGTGGTATACTAGAGAAAAGAGAGCGTAAAAGGGTCAGATTTTTGTTGTATGGCGGGTTCTCGAGTACTCAAACAGGGTATGATTGTGTCGGGGTATATCGTATTTTTCGCGACGATTCTTTTTGGTGTGTACTATTTTTTTATTCGAGTGGCTCCTACTTGCACTGATGGGAAGCAGAATCAAGATGAAATGGGTATCGACTGCGGGGGAATATGCACCAATCAATGTGAGCCACCGCTGAATGCCAAAGATATCGTGACGCGCGAAGTGGCATTTATGCCCTCAGATCGGAACAGTTATGATGTTTTAGCAAGGATTTATAATCCCAACGATATTGCGGGAGCCTCACAATTCTCATACACGCTTACCCTTCGGGATGCAGCAGGGACTTCTCTGGCGCAGCAATCAGGGACCTCATTTATTCTTCCACAAGAAACGAAGTATCTGTTTGAATTTCATCTCACGACCCAGGCAAGACCAACCAGGGCTACTATTGAAATTTCCCAGGTGGTCTGGGAGCGTTTTCAAGGATATACCGAGCGACCACGAGTGATGGTGACACAACAGGCGTATGAGCGCATTCAATCTGGTCCGGGTTATGGAGTCGCAACAGGGTTGGTAGTCAATGAAAGCCAGTACGATTTCCGTTCATTGCTTGTGAAAGTGGTTTTGCGCGATGTTGTCGGAAAACCATTGGCTATTAATTCGACCGAAATGCTGACTATGCCATCTAAGAGTCAGCGGGACTTCCGTCTCGTTTGGCCAGCAGCTTTCCCGGGTGAAGTGAAGAATGTCGAGATGTTTGTCGATGCCGATATCTATCATTCAGAAAATTTTATCAAGCAATCTTCATCGGTGACTCCATTTTAGCAGTGCTCATTTTTGAGATAGGGGTGTATCTTCGGACGGAGTCTTTTTTTGACAGAAGTGGTCTTGGTAGGCATGTCACGAGTTTTTAGTATCTATCCCAAATCTCATATCGAGGGAAAACGAGAACATTTCGAGATGGAAACCTTGAAAAGTACGAACAGGCTATTGAGATAACCTGACAAGCTTTGAGAGGTTTACAGCCGAAATATTCTTGCTTTCATCGGTAAGCATTCTTTTTTTGCTTTCCTTGTGCGGTGAGATTTGAGAGAGATACTTATAACCCATATCGAGTATGAGTAAAAAGAAATTTCTGTATTTGAGTGCTGTTGTATTTTTACTGATTGGTGTTATTGGATCGGGAATCGTTTCGGTTCTTCTCGGAGTAGAACATATTCGGACGCTTTTTTTGATGGTGTTCATCTGGTCAATTTTTGGCGTGCCATCCATGCTCTGTTTTCTCCTGGCCCTCTTTGCGCATTCAGCGGAACCATTTATTGGTAAGAGCGATACGTCACTTTCCTCTTCGTTTATTGCCGCTCTTGGTTTAGTTGGAATAGTTGCGCTCATTATTCATTTCTCAACACTTTTTTTCTCCTAAATGTCCCGACGCTTCTTTCAGTTTGATTGGATACTTTTTGCCGCGATGCTTTTATTGATTGGCGTGAGTTTATTGATCCTCTCGAGTATTTCCTCTTCCGGTGGGACGAATTATTTTGCAAAACAAGGAATCTTTGCGGTGCTGGGTATTGTGGCGATGTTTTTTGTGGCTTTTTTGGATTATCGACATATTGAACGGGCTAGTACTCCTTTGTATTTTTTCATGCTGGGTGTTTTGGGGTTACTTCTCATCATTGGCTCTACCGTGCGTGGGACATCGGGTTGGTTGTCATTGGGTGTTTTTCAGATACAGCCGGTTGAATTCGCGAAAATCGTATTGATTTTGTTCCTTTCGAGTTTCATCCGAAAGAAAACCACCGAACTGGGTGAATGGACACGTATCATTGCCTCACTTTTTCTTTCAGCCGCCATGATTTTCTTGGTTTTGAAGCAGCCAGATCTTGGATCAAGCCTCGTATTGATGGCGATTTGGATGGGAATGATTTTGGTGGCTGGACTGCGCTTTTCTCATATGCTCACGCTCACTTTGCTTGGGAGCTGTCTGATTGTGGGCGCCTGGTTTCTTCTGGCTCCCTACCAGAAAGACCGTATTAATACTTTTCTGCATCCAGAACGTGATCCGAAGGGGAGTGGGTATAATGTTCTCCAGTCAATGGTAGCGGTTGGCTCGGGGGGCGTTTTTGGGAAAGGTATCGGACATGGCTCTCAGTCACAATTGGCCTTTCTTCCAGAAAGACACACGGACTTTATTTACGCGGTCGTAGCCGAAGAACTCGGACTTGTTGGCTCCTGGCTTGTGCTTGTTTTGTATGGGGTTATTCTCTATCGAATTCGCCGAATCGCTGATTTAGCGAGCGATAACGCTGGATATTTGCTTGCCGTGGGCGCGCTCATTCTTTTTGTGACACATATCGCGATTAATATCGGCATGAATATTGGGGTTTTGCCGGTGACAGGCCTGCCAGCACCTTTTCTTTCGTATGGGGGAAGTTCCTTGCTCGCTTTCTGTGTCATGATGGGACTCTTACAGAGCGTCTATCGTCACCAGCGCGATTCGGCAGATGGGCGCATCTCGCTTGAACGCAATTTTCTTGAGCGGTAATTGAAGGAGAACGGCCTTGTATAAAGAGGGAGCAAAGTTTATTTACTGAGAGTACTTGTGGGTGTAGGACGAAAAAAAGAGCGCCTGAATGAGGCTATTGGAAGCCATAAAAAACAATCTCCTTCAAAACCAGGACAGGCCGTGTGTGTCTCTGCAAAGGAGCGAGATTCGGATATAATTATACCATATTTATTATATTATTGCAACACTCATTGATTGACGGCATGCCTTTTTTTTGGTATCTTTCATAAAGCTTTAAGACAGCTTTTCCTTTTTATGAGATATTTACTCATCGCTCAGGCCGTTATCGCGCTCCTTCTGGTAGTCTCTATCCTGCTCCAAAATCGTGGGTCGGGACTTGGATCCGCGTTCGGATCTGATTTCGGTGGGTATTACACGAAGCGGGGTATTGAAAAGTTTCTCTTTTACGCCACGGTGGTGCTGGCGATTGTGTTTCTCGCCCTTTCGGCGACAAACGTTTATTTCGCTTCTGGAATGGGGGTCTAAGAGGGATCTCCTGACGAGGTGACTGATAACTGGTAATCCGACGAGTATTTCACTTTTTACGAACATTCAGCGGGTGTTTCGTCAGGGCATGAGAAATGTCTTTCGCGCGCTTGGATTTTGGGAAAAAACACTGATCGTTGTCTTGTTACTCATTGCCGGTGGCATGTTTGTTTATTGGGTGAGCGCACTCTATACGGCGAATACGCAGGAGACTCCTGAGTATGGGGGGCGGTATCGGGAAGGTATCGTTGGTCAGCCACGGTATATCAATCCTATTTTGTCTCAAACGAGTGATGCTGACGCAGATTTGGTGCAGTTGGTCTTTGCTGGTTTGTACAAATATAATATCGAGGGAAAGCTGGATTTTCATGTCGCTGAATCATTAGCGGTTTCTGAAGATGGGAAAACATACACTGTGAAGCTCAAGGAAGGGGTACTCTTTCATGATGGCATTGAGGTGACGGCAGATGATGTGGCTTTTACGGTTCAGGTTATACAAAATCCGACGAATAAAAGTCCATTGCGGCAGAATTGGCAGACGGTAGACGTGCGTGTGGTAGACAAATACACGGTTCTTTTTGAATTACGGAAACCCTACTTTGGTTTTCTTGAGAACCTCACCGTCGGTATCTTGCCGAAACATCTGTGGTCAGAAATTAGCCCAGACCGTTTTCTCTTAGCTGACTACAATCTCGCTCCAATCGGATGTGGTCCATACCGCTATGAAGGAATTACCAAAGATTCAAATGGAGATATCCTCGAGTATGAACTCCGCGCCTTTGAGAAGTTTTTTGGTGGGGCGCCTTATATTTCTCAGTTTGTTCTTCATTTCTATTCAGACGAAGAATCTCTGATTGACGGGTATCTGCGCAAAGAAATTTCTGGTATGCAGGGCATTTCGGATGAAGGAGTATCGCGCCTGAGTGAACGCAAACGCACGATAATACGGGAAATTAAGACCCCTCGGTCATTCGCTGTTTTTTTCAATCAGACGGGGAGTATTGCATTAGCGTTTGATGAGGTACGCGAGGCGCTGAATCGAGGGACAAACCGAAAGGCTATCATAGACGATTTACTGGGCGGGAGAGGCACAGAAGCAACGGGACCATTCCTTCCTTTCATGGAAGAGTATGCCGCCGATCTTGCTTGGCCAACTTACGATCAAGAATACGCGAATCGTTTGTTGGATGAAAAAGGATGGACTCGGAACGGGGAAGGTATTCGTGAAAAAAATGGGGTTACTCTCACTATTGAATTGGTGATTCCTGATTGGCCAGAACTCGTGAAGACTTCGGAACTCCTGAAAGCACAGTGGCAATCTCTCGGAATCACCGCGGAGGTGACAGTGATGAGTCCGGGAGATCTCCAGCGTAATGCTTTACAGACGCGTGAATATCAGGCTTTGTTGTACGGAGAACAACCCATGCTTGATCAGGACCCGTATTCTTTTTGGCATTCGAGTCAAAAACGTGAATCCGGACTCAACCTAGCACTTTTTGATAACACAAATGCTGACGAGGTATTAACAGCAGCCAGGGAAACTCTCGACAGGGAAAAGCGACGTTCTCTCTACCGTGATTTCCAAACCATTTATCTTGCTGAGATGCCAGCTTTGTTCTTATTCAGTCCTTCTTACCTTTCCGTTTCAGATGGGAGCGTCTTCGGTATGAGTACGGAGAAAATGAATGCCTCGAGTGAGCGTTTTGGTGATGCGAGTCGATGGTATGTGAAAACAAAACGGATTTGGAAGAAATAAGAAGAACAGGATTGGGACTTGAAACATAGTTCTGAGAAGGGACGCGTCCCTCTTCTCCAAGGAAGGGATGATTTTGGAAAGCATGAAGTGGTTGGTGGAGCTTTAGACAGGTGCTCTATGATACGCTACAATAGAAAAATATAAAGACATACGCCCTATGACACACCCACTTGATACCTACAACTTTCGGCAGATGATACTTGACAGTCCCGATCAATTCATGGTAGGATTGAAAATCGCTCAAGATATCAAACTTCCTGGCACGTTCAAGTCAGTTATGATTTCGGGAATGGGAGGGTCGGCTTTGCCGGGCAATCTCTTTCGGGTGTATCTCAGTGATTTAGCCCGACGAGAAAAAATAGCCGGCCAAAGAGTAGGTATATTTCAGAACCGTTTTTACGGTCTTCCCTACGAAAGCTTTGATAATTGTCTCAATTTCATTTGTTCGTATTCAGGAAACACTGAGGAAACGATTGCGGCGTTTGAAGAAGCTCTTGAACATCATTTGCCCTGTGTCGGTTTTTCGAGTGGTGGGAAGGTGGAATCATTGTGCCAGGAACACCATATCCCTCATGTGAATATGCCGATTCCCGTAGAAGGGTTTCAGCCACGCATGGGTACGGGATATTTTATTGGAGCGATGTATCAGGTGCTGGTGAATCAGGGCATGGTACCGGATACGACAGAGGAAATGTCTCGTTATGCCGGAGCACTCAAGGCGAAACTCGAAGAATATGAAGCAATAGGAAAGGCTCTGGCAGAGAAACTAGTAGGAACGACACCGGTAATCTATAGCACGGTCCGTTACAAGAGCGTCGCCATGATTTGGAAGATTAAAATCAATGAGAACGCCAAAACACCGGCTTTTTGGAATTTTTTTCCGGAGTTGAATCACAATGAAATGGTTGGATTTACTCTCCCGCAGGCAAAGTTTACGGTGGTAATGCTTCGGGATTCAGATGATCATCCGAAAAACAAGAAACGATTCGAGGTGACGGCTGGATTGTTGCGTGAAAAGGGTGTGTCAGTGGAAATAGTCGAAATGCCAGGAGAAACGGTATTCGAGAAAATGTTTGGTTCAATTCTTATCGCAGATTTCACATCATACTATCTCGCGCTCGAATACGGACAAGATCCGACGCCGGTCAATATGGTGGAACAGTTGAAGAAGATGTTGTAGTATATTGTTTGAAGATCGTCTTCGTTCCGATACAGAAAGTATTCTGTGTGAGGGGAGATTTCCAAGATGAGTAGACAGAATTAAATACATAGCCCTCTTTTTGATGGACGTGTTCGGATATTTTTCGGGGATATGGTGGAATTGGTAGACACGCTAGCTTCAGGTGCTAGTGGTAGCAATACTGTGAGAGTTCGAGTCTCTCTATCCCCACAATGCATTTGTCGAAGCGCTTGTACATAAAGGCGCAAAACAATCTACAAGAGCATATGTAATCTTTTTTACTTTGCATGACGTTATTCTCAATCAGAATACTGGTCGAGGGTGCGTCAGGCATAAACGAAGAATGTATGGTACCAAGTACCCAAAACAATCGTGGGCAAAAATTTGCTCCGCGTGATACATCGTCTCACCACCATGTATCAAAACGGCCAATCAGTCCAAGCCGTCAAGATGGACTCCCAAGAAAGACTGGCTCTGCCATTGGATCTTTTGAGGGTATTATTGCTCGTGAACAATCGAGTCGTGAACAGCAGAACCGTCATCATCCATCCTACACCCAGGCGAATACTACGGGGACACCTCGTCCTCCGCGGGTGTATCATGCTGCCCCAGCGCGTCTAAAGGCAAATCATGCTGTTTCCACCACCACCGCGCAGCCAAAGGACTCAGTAAAGCAAAAGACATCGCATGATCAAAAGCAGACAAAAAAACCGCTTCAGGGGCGTCAGAACGGAGGGAGTCGACGCTCAGGGGGTGGGCGCAGTTTTCGGAACCCTGAACCGCAGTTTATGAAGAAACGTGAGGGAGGTAATGTCCCCGCGATTGACTCAAATGTACTGCGTATTATTCCGCTCGGTGGGCAAGAAGAGGTGGGTCGCAATATGACGGTCTTTGAGTATGGAGACGATATCGTCATCATTGATATGGGCATGCAGTTTCCTGAAGAAGATATGCCAGGTATCGATTATATCGTACCGAATGTGGATTATTTGAAAGGCAAAGAGCATAAAATTCGAGGGGTGCTCTTTACGCATGGACACCTCGATCATATCGGAGCCGCACCGATTCTTTTGAAGCAGCTTCAATATCCAACTATTATCGGACGTGATTTCACCCTCGCGCTTGTGCAGCGCAAGGTGGAGGACCAGGATAAGGGAGCCGCGAAGCAACTCAAAATGATTCGCGTGAAATCACTGACTGACAAACTGAAGCTCGGGGTGTTTGAGGTTCGCTTTTTTGAAGTCGAGCACTCGATTATGGATGCCATGGGTATTGCTCTGGTGACACCAAATGGCTCTATCATTCACCTCGGTGACTGGACTATTACGAATGACCCTATTGACCCTGAGGCGAGTGATATTAGCTATAATCATCTGGAAAATCTCCCAAAGCCGACTATTCTTATGTTGGAGAGTTTGGGGGCGACCAAAAAGGGCTTACCTCCTTCAGAAACTGAGGTACACACGAATCTCCAGAATCTTATTCGGAGTGCGCCTGGGCGGGTGATTATTGGCACCTTTGCTTCGCAGGTCAGACGCATTGCTTATCTCATTGAATATGCGGAACGCATGGGCAAGCGGGTTGCGCTTGAGGGATATAGTATGAAGATGAATATCGAGGTAGCCAAAGAGCTTGGGTATCTCAAGGCAAAACCAGAAACACTGATTACGGTGAATGATATCCACAAATATCCGGATAACCAGATTGTTATTATCTGTACGGGCGCGCAGGGTGAATCCAATGCTGTTTTGTCACGTATCGTGACGGATAATCATCGGTTTATTAAGCTCCAAAAAAATGACACCATCGTGTTTTCCTCGTCAGTGATACCGGGGAATGAGCGGAGTATTCAGCGATTGAAGGATAACCTGTATCGGAAATGTGACAACGTGATTCATTCCGATGTCATGGAAATTCATATCGGTGGCCATGGTACGATTTGGGAAATTGAGAAAATTCTCCGAGCTGCCAAAGCCGACTACGTTATGCCGGTGTACGCGAATCATTATTTTTTGGTTGAGGCAGCCAAGATCGCCGAACGTATCGGGTACTCAGAAAAGCAGGTTTTTGTGCTCGACAATGGACATATTCTTGAGGTGCCAAAGCAAGATGTTGGTATGCCACATATCCGTAAAGAAAAAGCCGATGCGAATTACGTCTTCGTTGATGGACTTGGTATCGGTGATATCGGACACGTGGTCTTGCGTGATCGCCAGATGCTTTCAGAGGACGGTATGGTGGTTATTATTGTCTTGATTGAGAATAAGAGCAAGAAAGTGCTCGGAAATATTCAAATTATTTCGCGCGGGTTTATTCATGTGAAAGAAAATTTCGACCTGGTCAATGAGACCAAGCGGAAGGTGCAGGATATTATCAAAAAGAACACGGCGACTGGCATGCAATTAGATTGGGAGAATGTGCGGAGTCAGATTCAGGATAATATTGGGCAATTCCTGTTCACTAAGACTGAGCGCCGACCGATGGTGCTCCCAGTGGTAACAGAGGTATAGTCTGAGAAGTATATGTGGGGGATTGATTTTGCTCGATTGATAGGACGAGAGAGGCTAGGTGAAAAACACACTGTTCGAGTGGACTCTCGTTTGAGTGCTGAAGATCAGCGAGCTATGTTTGCTTTTGTCCGAAGCATTTTGCATCGTGCGGATCAGGGTTTGAGTGAGAATGGAGAAACGAAAGAGGACGAAATTGTGTTCTCAGATGCTGACCAGCCGGTGATACTCTCTGTTACTTTTTGGATTGGCGGTGTACTGCGGGGTTGTTGGGTAACGAGTCAATTGACTTTTAGGGAAGCGCTGAGAGAAGCGGCTCTCCGAGCAGCGAAAGACCCCCGTTTTAAGCCAGTAGGAAGGACTGAGCTTGCTGAAGCAAGAATAGAAATTACTTTACTGGGCTTGTCACGAACGATTCCGGCGTATCTGTGGAAGGAACAAAAAGAGGTGCACCCAGAAAAAGGCTATCGCTTTTCTTATCAAAACCGACAGGGCTGGCTCTTGCCTGAGGTGCTCAATTGCCTTCGTTTTCGTGGGATGGATGATTTTTTGAAAACACTCATTACTGAGAAAGCGGGATTTCGTATTGATACAGGATGTCTTGCACAAGGAAAGATAGAGATTTTTGAGACAGAGGATTATATTGAATCGGCAGGGAAGGAGCGGATACTCTCTCCTGCTGGGCCATTGGTACAAAGCGACCGACGATATACTGCCTTCGATTCATTATTCTTGGAAGATCTGAATACTCTGCTTCATCAGGCAGCTGAGCAGTTACTCAGGGCACAAGAGGAAGATGGAAATATTCAGCCGATTAGAAATCCTCTTTCTGGAAAAATACGACAGGTAGATTGGATCCGTTTAGCTTTGTCGGCAACTGCTTTGGCCATGCTGGGAGAGACAATCGGAAGGGAATCATATCGCATAGCTGCTGAGAAGGCGGGTGAATATGTTTGGAGGTATGGGTATCATCATCCTTATCTGGATACCTATACGAAGACACTGTGTCGAGTGTATTACGCGGAGTATCTTTGGACAGTTGGACGGGTAGATGAGGCGAAAAGTGTTGCTTGGGAAATATTGAAGCAAGTTCCTCTTGTTCGGTTTGAACCAATTTTTCTCCTGAAGGTAGTCTCACTCTTCCTCTTGTTTGAAGAGCAAGATTTCTTCAAAAAGTCAGAGGCTATTTTTGACTCCGTATGGAATGATTTTGTACAGAAGAAGAGCCAGAATCATGTCGAATTAGCACGATTTCCTGAGCTCATTGTGGTGGCGGACAAACTTTTTTTCATAACAGGCGAATATCAGTATCGAGAGAAAAGTCTTCAGGTAACCAGTTGGCTGGTTGATCAGCAGCATCAAAATGGGAGTTTTCCGAGTGTAACTGGTGGAGCTGATTTTTCCTCGTATACTCGGGGAACAGGAAAGATATTTGAGGTACTTGCTCTTGATCCAAAGGAGAATCAAGAGAGTATTCTTCGGACTTTCAAGTGGCTCCGAGATATGCAGTACACAAGGGAGAATACTTTTTTTGTGAAGCCCCGGAATCGTGAAAAAATACTCGGAGGCTTCCGACACGATGTCTTTAATCAGGAGGTGTGGATTGATGGGTCGGCACATGTGCTTATTGGGGGAGTAAGACTTCTGCGAGCACTGAAAGAGAAGAATGGAGTAGGGTAAGACACTCGTCCTCCTCGCAAAAAATGAGAGAGAATATTCGTGTATAAATCCCCCCTGTGACTGAGCCACAGGGGGGATTATTAATTATTTTCGTTAGAAACCAAGAGCCAGGAGAAGCTACGGAGCAGCCTCTCTCCAGTTATAGTTACATTTTCGTGTTCCTGGGCAAACGAGAGTCATTCCATCACATCCGGTCGGGACACCGGTATCCTGAGTGACTTCCGGACAGTAGGTGTCAGTCACGACTTTTGCTGGAGCTATGGAACAGGTATTCGGGATACATACAACCGTCACCTGAGGAGACTTGTTGACTCCTAGATAGGAGACATTGAATACTTCATCCCCATTGACGTACCGCGCATTGAGGACTCCGGTAGGAGAGAAATACATCGCATCTTTTGGAGCATTGGTTTCTGTCCAGGTAGCAGTCCCTGTGACATCCACACCACTCGCACAAGCGCTCGTACCCGCTTGATAAAAACAGGCTTTGAGAGTTGTAGCTGGAGGACCTGAAGCGACGGTAAAGCTTCCGGTTCGATCAAGAGTGCTGACACAGCTGTTCTTACAGACCGCGAGATCGCATAGGGCATCGGATGGTGCAACGGTTGAAGTACAGCCACTACAACCAATAGTACCTGCGATGGTCATACCACAAGCATTTGCGGGACCCTGACAGACATTCCCATACCCAGCTGGCATAGCTGGCACTCCAGCAGTACAAGCAAGAGAACAATCGAGCGTTCCCGTTGCCGTCCATCCACAGGCATTAGCTGCAGAGGTACAGGCACTCCCATACCCCGCCGGAAGAGCAGGAGCACCGACGCTGCAAAACCCAGAACACAGATATGTCCCTGAGTTCGTTGCTCCACAGACATTGGAGGCAGAGCAGGCACTCCCAAGCCACCCAGGATTTGGCATGGCTGCAGCACTGCAAACACCGGAACAGTTGATAGTACCACTGTTTGCTGATCCGCAAGCATTTGCGGGACCCTGACAGGCACTCCCATACCCTGCCGGAAGAGCAGGAGCACCGACGCTGCAGGCCCCAGGAGACCCAGCTGGATTGATTATTCCCGAGGAAGACCAGGAGAGTCCAAGTGCATTCAAAAATCTTTCGCCCCACCATGTGCCCATGTCCCATATCCCATACTCCGGAGTCCCGCTGCACTGAAGTGTACCCGAATTACATCCGCAGGCACTACAGGCTGAACAGGCAGCACCATACCAGGGATCATCATGAAGATCGGAAGGACAAGACGCGGGAATAACCACCCCTCCTTGAGCACCATGTGGGGAAACAGAAGTATACCCAACTTCCGGAGAGGGAGTTGGGTGAGAAACATCTGAAAAAGTAAAGAAAACCAGAAGAAGAAGCGCGCTTGCTGAGAGGGATACAAATACTCGATTCTTTACGAAAGCTGGTGAATGAATTTTCCCAAACAGAGAACGTATCTTCATACAAGAGAATATAATGATATCTTTACCGGAAGTATACAGGAGAATGATGAATTTTGGAATACGAGGTGTCAGTTCTGTACCAAGTTAAGATTGTGTTTGATGGCAGATTTCATCTGTTCGAGTCCGCTGGTGTACGTACGTGGATCATTGCCCGGATAGGATCCGCCCCAATGTTCTGGGGTCATCTTGTTTGCCTCACTGAGGGCTATTTCAAAAGCCTGTTTCGCCTCTTTTTTTTCTCCGAGATTCATGAGGGCGGTACCGTAGACATTCTGAAGCCATGGATTGGTCTCGGCTCGCTTGAGTCCTTCTCTTGCTGTGTCACGAGTTTTTTCGTAGTCTCCTTGTTGAAAGTAAATCCAAGCGAGATCATTGTAACCAGCCCAATTGAAATCATCACGTTTGATGAATTCGCTAAATCCGTAGATAGCTTCATCGTAATTTCCTTGATAACCACTGATGAGACCGTACATGTAGTAGGCTTTTTTGAATTCAGGGTCTAGACGAAGGACTTCTCGGGTTTCAAAGAGCGCCCGAGCAAACCTCCCTTGAATGAAATACGTTCTTCCGAGTTGATAATGGGCTTCGAGGAAATTATACTGAAGATGAATGGCCTCAATATAGTATTTTTGAGCTCTATTGACATCATATGTGCTTGTTCCACCAAAATGAGCATTGCCCATCATGAACAAGAGATTGGGATTTTTCCTATCAAGGATGAGCGGGAGTTGTTCGATACGGAAGGCGTTCCAAAGGAAGAGGCTGAATGTCTTCCTTTGGAGACAGATGGTATACAAGATACTAACGAGTAACACGCTTATGAGAAGGAGGACGAGTCCGCGAGATTTTTTAATTTGCAGTAACATACGTATTTTGATACTAGAGCTGTATTTTTGGATGAATCGTTCTGAATTTAGGGTATTTTCTATTTTCTGAAAAACGGAGAACCTTTTCTGGTGAATATGGATTTAGTGAGTTATTATTCTTGGGTGATTTTTGACAAAACAAACAAAAAAACCTAATATGCACGAACGTATCAGTTAGAAGCATCTTTTAATCAAAAATAGCATATTTCTCTTTGAACGTCATCGGCGAATTGGAAAGTGAAATGAGAAAAAGCTGAAAAATTACTAGCGGTGCTTATGAAAGGCATTGATATATCAAGCATTTATCACCAAGATTCAAAAGATCATAGTCGTGGACATCCTCCAATCTCCAAAAATTCAGATGATTGGCCGGAGGCGTGGAGAACTATTGGCTATAAGGTATACCCTCGCTTTCCTAAAGTCAGCCTTCCTCAGGAGAAACCACAAGCAGATTTTTTTGAACTTATTCTTCAGAGGCGTTCAAGGCATAGGTATCAACGAGAACCAGTCTCGCTTTCGGAATTGTCAGTTCTGCTTCAGAATTCATGTGGGATTACCGATAGAACCGAAAAAGGAAATACGGGACGGGCGCAACCATCAGGCGGTGGGCGTTTTCCAATTGAGGTATACCCACTTGTGTTGGTACCAGGTAAAGATTTACCGGCAGGTTTGTACCATTATGATGTGAAACACCATCAGCTTGAGACGCTTTGGCAGCGTATTTTTGATCGAGAATTCATCGAAAGTCTTTTTGTATATGAATGGGTTGCGGATGCAGCCGTTGTTTTTTTGATG
>WBZQ01000965.1_pt1 | contig 20828 bp, 11 predicted proteins | sample 5204251 | NCBI WGS metagenome assembly WBZQ01 (sample SAMN12412402, study PRJNA552823) | activated sludge metagenome | isolation source: activated sludge from nitrification reactor of wastewater treatment plant... | place: USA: Virginia | collected 2017-09
CTACGACTACGTGGAATATCATGAAGACTACGGCAAGCCGATCCTGAGCAATTTTACCAGCCATACGGCCTGGACCACCTATGTGAACGACGTACACTGTTATTACATGCTGCCCGCGAACAACCACAATGATGTGGGCCTGTACAACTGCCCCCAGGGCATCGGCGCCTTCTATTCATCGGAGGCTCAGCGCCAGTTCTCCGATCCGGTGGCCGGACAGGGCGCCAACGAAATGTCCTACTTCTTCGAGGCCACCGACTACCTCACCGGTGACGACCGCTTTTACCTCAACAGTTATTTCATTCGCAAAAAATCGGAGAAAAAACGGACCTACGACACGGAGTTGACCGGTACTTCTTTCACGCCGGCTGCCACCCAGAAATACCTGGAAATGGTCACCGACTACCAGTACTTCGACGCCGACTACCGCGGCAAATCGACCAGCGAAGGCTATGGCAAACTCGGCCTGACCCTCACCTCCGGGGTGTATTCCCTCTACTGGGAGCCCTCCTGGCAACTGTACAGCAAAAAGACCTACTCCCCGCACCTGCCCGACGCTTACACTTTGGAGGAGTATTTTTACTTTTTCGACCTGGCCAACGTCGGTTCGTACCAGACCAACCCGGTGCAGCAGAAATACTTTCCGAAGGTCATTTCCGGCACCAAATACCAGATGCTGTACGACATTTGGTCCTGGAAACAAATGCGCAGCCTGTCCTATGAAACCCGCGTGACCTCCAAAGCCCCCTCGGAACCCGCCGTGGCCAAAGCGTCTTATTTCATTTACGAAAACGACTGGCAGACCCACCGCGAACCGGCCACCTACGAACACATCGACAACCCCAACCTGCCGACCGACTGTGACGGACTGCCCGGCGACGATCCCAACCCCGGCAACGGTGGCGGCCCGACCATTCCCACCTGTATCATTGTTGCTTCCGGCAACCAGGTGCCCTCGGGTTATTGCTACATGCCCAGCCCGGTGACCCCCAACCGCTACTGCCTGTGCGGCGTGAACCCGCCGGTGGCCGGCTACCCCGACCCCGCTCCGCCGCTCTTCGGCCGCAGTGCAAAAGCGGAAGGCCCCGTTCCGCGCCCGCGCGCCGACCAGCAGGCACAACCTGCCGTGTCGTTCCGCCCGCCGGGACTGCCCGGCAACCCTTACGACGATCCCGATTACATGAAAGTAGCCTCCATCGCCGGCCAGATCCTGCTCAAATACGAGACGCAATGGGTCAAGGACAGCAACGCCGTATTGATGACTTTCGACCCGGCCACCTTCGTTTATAAATTCAACGCGGTGACCGATACGCTCAACGTGTACAACGTTATCAGCCGCAACATCTACGGCCAGGTGGTACGCGAGGCCGACGAACGCAACACCATCACCTACTACAACTACGGCCTGATCCACATCATCGAATTCTGGAACTGCTACAACGGCCTGTCCAGCCTCGATGCCATCCCGCTGAACGATCACCCGGGCTACCCCGACGCCGTCACCGTCGGCGAAGGCCGGCCGGATGCCCAGACCACCCAGTACACCTACAACGGCGATATGACCGTGGCCAGCGTGACCGACCCGAACGGCATGGTGATGGCTTATACGTACGACATGTTCGGCCGCATGAACCAAACCAGCCGCAACGGCGCGCTCCTGCAGGCAGTGACCTATTCGCAGTGGAAAAACAATACCGCCAAAACCTTCCAGCAGCGCCTGGATGAGAACTTCGTCAAGACGGAAAACTATCTGGAAAGCGCCGCCAAATGGACCGAGTGGGCTTACCTGGACCCTCTGGGGCGCAAAGCCGGGATAAAAAAGGAACTGGCAGCAGGCACCTCGTACATCCAGAACAACACCTTCTACGATGCCTGGAATCAGCCGGCGCAAACCCGCAAGAACTTCGCCGGCACCTCGACGCCAACGGTGACCGTACCGGTCGGAGTGACCAACGCCGAACTGCTCTCCTTCGAGTACGACGCCGAACCGTCCAGCCGTACGACCAAAGCCGCCAAATACGGACAGGCACTCACCGGATTCACCGTTCAAAATTCGTACGGCATCATCTCTGCCTCCACCCTCGGGGCAATACTCAACTCCACCCTCAGTTTCACCGGCGTAACCATCCCGGGCACCTGGTTCCTCTATCAACGAACGACGGACGAAGACGGCAAGTACACCATCCAGATTTTAAACGCCCTGGGCCAGAAAGTAATGACTTTGGGCCTGAACGGCCAGGCCGGCACCGTGTTCAAATACAACAGCCACGGACAGGTCAAACTCGTCGTCAATCCCAACAAACAAAGCAGCCAGTACAACTACAACTACCTCGGCCAGTTGTATCACACCCTCACCCCCGACGACGGTTCGACGTATTTTGTCTACGACGAATCAGGCCTGCTGCTGGCCCGCAAAGACGCCCGCAACATTACCCGCCTGTACGCCTACGACGAATACGGACGCACGACCGGGCAGATCCGAAAAACCACCCTCACTACGGCCCAGAACAACGCCCTCTATGCCGCCAAAGGCACCTTCTGGGTTCTCAACCGCAGCATGTCGGACTACACCTCCCTGTGGAGCAATAACTTCCATTGGGAAAAACGCTGGTTCTACAACACCGTGCAGTCCTCCCTGCTGACTACCTATGGCACCACCAACATCCAGAACTACGTCAACAACGGAACTACCTTCAGCCTTGGCAAGCCCACCATGCTGCTTTCCTACGGATCGGCCGGGTCGCTCATCGAGATCAAGTACCTGTCCTACAACGCCGAAGGATTCCTCAAGTGGGAGATCAACCAGTTCAATTTCAACGGACTGTCGTCGGCAGCACCCGGCATGGCCCTGGCCATCTCCTACCCGGAATACAACCGCCAGGGCAGCATCAAAACCCAGAACATCGACCTGGACTGCGACGGCGTGCTCGACTTCCAGTACTACAACGAGTACGACGCCTGGAACCGGCCGTTGCGCACCTACGCCAACTTCAGCGACGCGAAAAATACCGGCAGCAAGATCGTCGAACTGACCTACGATAACATCGCCGGCGCCGTCGACAAAAAAACCTACTTCGACCATCAGTCAGGTTGCCCGAACATACAGGTCGACCAGATCGACTACGACTACGACACGCGTTTCCGGATCTCGCGCATGGCCTCCACCCTGTTCGAGTACGACCTGAAGTACGACGCCGGCTTTTTCACCGGCTTCACCGCCAACCTGACCAACAACTACAACGGCAACATCAACGCCATCAAGTCGTACTACAAGCTGAACCTGGCGACCGTTAACCCGGCCGTCTTTGCCGGCACGCAGAACACCAACTACTGGAACTACACCTACGACAACCTCAACCGCCTGACCAAAGCCGACGGCAACATCAGCGGCAACCTGAACTGGGGCGACTCGGAGTACGCCTACGACAAGGCCGGCAACGTAACCACCCTGAAGCGTTACAGCTACGACTACAACGCCGCCCTGCAGCAGGACGTGTTCACCTTCAACTACACCGCCAATACCAACCGCCTGGCCAGCGTGACGCGTGCCGGGGCTGCCGACCGTACCATCGGCTACGACGCCAACGGTAACATGACCAGCGATACCAAACGCAAAGTCACGGTGGTCAACTACGGACGCATGAACCTGCCCTTCGCGCAGACCATGAACGTAGCGGCCAACACCGTCAAGGACGTGAGCATGCTCTACGACATCAACGACACCCGCATCCAGAAACGCACCGTCACGACCATCGGCACTTCTTTCCCGCCGAATGCGACCGTGAACGGCTCGGAATACTACATCCACACCCTGGGCGGGCAGGAGATCGGCACCTATGACTTCCTGGCCGACAAACTGACCTGGTACGTCTTTGCCGGCGACCGGGTGGCCAGGATCGAACACTCCCCGGTATCCACCTTCGGCGACGGCGTCGATCCGGGCGCCGGCGGCGGCGGTGGGCCGCAGGGCGCCATGGCTCCTCCCGAAGTATTCCAAAGTGCCTCCTTTACGGATGTAAACTACCTGGCTTCCCAAACCACCCCGGAAGGCAAGGCCCTGCTCAAGAGCCTGTCGAACCTGAAATCCGGTGACAGCAAGGTGAACCTGCCCAACATCCTCACCCAGGTGACCTACCCCGACAAAACCCAGGCCTGGGCCCTGCAGGAACAAATGGGACAGTTGGCTACGGGGTACAAAATAACGGGTACCATCGCGCTGAACGACGCCAAAAGCCAGGTGCTCCTGCCGATGGCCGACAGTACGACCTACGTGGTGATATTGGGCGAATTCCTGGGCCTGTTCATCCCGCAGTACGCCGCACCGACCCCGGGCACAGACCCCTCCGAAGGCATCATAATGGCTGCCGGAGCCCCGCCCCTGCCCCAGCCGGTGTTCTACATTTACGACCACCTGGGCAATACCCGGGTGACCTACCACGTTGACCTGACCTGCCCGAACACCAAGACCTACGTGCTGGACTATGCCGCCGAGTACTACCCCTATGGCAAGATCATGCGCGAGTACACCAACGGTATCAAGGAAAAGTACCAGACTACCCAGCACGAGCGCGACCAGGAAACCGGGCTGGACTACCGGGGAGCGCGGTTCTACGACAGCGATATCGCCCGGTTCCTGAGTGTCGACCCGCTGGCCAGTAAATATCCCGGTCAATCGGTTTTCTCCTATGTGAATAACAACCCCCTGGTCTACATCGATCCGGACGGAAAGGACGCAATCATTACCATAACGCCCGGCAAGGACGGCAAACCCGGCTCCATCACTGTGAATGTCATTGTAAATGCGGCATTGGGGAATAGCGATGCCATCGTCAGCATGGAGTCGTCGTTCAAGAACACCTGGGGCAATGGAGCTGCACAAGAAAATGGCGGCGTCTACACTGGTAATGCCTTCAAAAATATCTCCATTGATGGCGAATTGTACAATGTTACCTATCAATTGACGGTCAAGCCACTCGAAGGCGGTACGGAAAAAGAAAAAGAGGACGAAGGAAGAAATGAAGTCATACTGGGGTCAGCCTCAAACACAAACTCAGGGCACACCATGGTATATAATCCGAAACAGGAAAAAGACCTGGGAACAACCGACTTTGGTCACGAGATGTCGCACTTACTGGGATTCGTCGATAATAAGGATTATAGAAATGAGCGGGGAGAGGCAACCATCAATTCCTATCTGCCAGGGAGAAAGGTGACCACCGAAGACGTTCAGAATTCGGTTGGAGAAGCGGTTAAATTGTTCAAGGGTTTAAAATCAACCGACCCCAAAACATTTGTCCTGACCGCTGACCGGGCTACAATAGAAAAAACAACCAGATTAATATACGCAAAGAATAAAGTCTGGGAGAAAGGCAACTCCAAAAACGCCAGGGTTTATGACGTCATAGATTACGAGGCAAAAAAGAAGTGACAATCCTATTTTCCCCAAAAAAACCCTTTAGAGGTTGATCCTTCCGGGTTTTGCTTTTAAATGTCCGGGCACCGTTTGGAGTGCCGCCTGACCCGCGGTCCGCATTTCAAACCAGTTCCGTACATAAAAGCAAAGCCCGGAAAATCAACCTGTTGCCTGGCCATGACAACAGAAACATAACCTGCAAATTCTAGCGTGATGCAGTACATATCGAACTGGCTCTTTGCCGTTGGCGTTTTTTCCCTGCTGGGTTCCTGTCGGGGCTACCGCGTTTTCGATGTAGAGCACACCACGGTCGTCTATTCTTTCAAAAAAATCTGTATCGACACCGGCTTCTGCCGATACTTTCCCGGGAACAGGGATATATTCGTGAAAGGGGAAAGATTTGATTTGCTGAATTCGGAAACCGAACTGCTTTCCGGGCCGCACCCTCCATGCCAGTCGGCAGATCCGATTTATACCAGCCCTTGTTTCTCCGATACCGTGTCACCGTCGGGGGGGCAACAAAGAATACGCCTGAAAGGATACGTCTATAGCAAAAAAAATGAAAATGATTATTTATATGTTGTATTCAATTTCTCCGGAAATGTATCGAAACTCCGGCGCCTGACCGACGTGGAAATGTTTTATCTGAACCGGAACCTGAGCAAGTGTATGGATACGCCCCGGCCTATGGCCAATCCTTTTTACATGATTTGCAATATCGAAACTTGCGGCAAAGCCGACGAAACCTGGTTAAAGAAGCACGGCTTTATCCAGACACAAATAGATTCTTTCCAGGTAATGCCCTGTCATTGAAACCAACCGGACAGTTTACGACGGCTCGAATGTATCCCGTATATTTATTCCGGCTCGCCTGCCGGCCGCCACGCCTCTCCAACCTGGCGGTGTGATAGTACCAGTGGCAGTAACCGCCGTCACACCCCTGCCTAACAATTATCAAACGCGCCTTTGACGGCTGTCATTGGCAGACTCCATAGTAGCGGTTTATTTTGTGCCATTCATTTCACAAAAATTCCGCTTGCATGAGAACCGGCCCGACAGCGCTGTTTGAACACCGTTCTCCCCACCCGCACGCATGAAAACCATTATGAAATACTTCCTTGTTTTTTTGACGACCGGCTGCCTCTGCTGGCAGCCCGCCTTTTCCCAAACGGCCGGCCCGCTGGATTCCCTCTTCGGCGTACAGGGCAAAGCCGTGATCGATGCCGGCGCCGGTTTTATACAACCCGCGGCAACGCTATTTCAGGACGACGGAAAAATGGTCGCACTCGGGACTTTCTACCAGAACAACGAACCGGACTACCACAACTTCATTCTCGTTAGTTATCGACCCGACGGCAGCCTGGATACTACCTTCGGCGACCGCGGCCGAACCATAACCGATCTGAAAGGCCGGGACTATGCCACCTCGCTCGCCGTGCAGAAGGATGGCAAAATCGTGGCCTGCGGTTATTCCTGGGACAATGGGTACTACTGGTCCCTGGCCCGCTATCAGACCGACGGCCGTCCCGATTCTTCCTTCGGTGTTGCCGGCCGGACCTTCATCGGCTTCACCGGCTCCGCGAATTCCAACCAGGTATTTGCCCTGCCCGACGGCAGGATCATGGTAGCCGGCACCGTCCAGTATGCCCCCACCATGTCGTTATGGACTTATGCACGGTTCCTGCCCAACGGTCAGCCTGATCCCGACTTTGGCGGGGACGGTAAATTGGACGACCTGAACGGAGCCCTGACGGCTGCCGTGCTGCAGGACAGTCTCCATTTTTTGGCGATCGGCAACCGGAATGGTCAACTGGTGGTCATGCGGCACGACATCGACGGCATACCGGATCCGACCTTCGGGGACGACGGTCTTGTTACGATTGCCGATACCACCCAGGCGGCAACCGTAACCGTGCAGCCGGACCAGGAGATTCTGGTTTCCGGCTATTTTGGCGACTATCAACAGGAGCAGTTGCTGCTGGCCCGGCTTCACCCCGACGGCACTCCGGACCCCGCCTTCGGAAATAACGGCGTAGCCACGGCCCGGTCTCCTTTCCGAAATCTGCCGCACGAACTGTCCCTGCGCGACGATGGCAGCATCGTGCTGGCCGGCATTGGTGATACCGTACTTCCTTACACGCTGTGGTACGACTTCCGGCTGGCTCGATTCCTGGCCGACGGCCGTCCGGACACGACTTTCGGTCCGAATGGCAGCGCCGTCTTAGCCCGGAGCGAGATATACGACGATGTGGTTGCTTTATCGGTCCGCCCGGATGGAAACATGTTGGTAACGGGCGTTAAAAACTGGAATTTTTGCCTGACCCGGCACTCCCCGGACGGTAGCCTGGACCCTGGCTTCGGCTCAAAGGGGATCACGGAAACGGAGTTCATGTCGCCCCCATCGGATGACCAGGCGGAGGCAATGGCGATACAACCCGACGGCCGGATCCTGGTCAGCGGGCGTTCGTACTTTCTTTTGAGTTACGATGCCTTGCTGCGCAAACCATATATAACCCGGCTGCTTCCCAACGGCGCGCCCGATACTACCTTCGCCATCGCCGGAACACTCCGGGCTATGCTGCCGGGAATCCTGCTGGCGGTGCAGCCCGACCATAAAACGGTGGTTGCCGGTCACCAGGCCCTCCGCCGGTTCCTGAGCGACGGCCGCCCGGATACCACGTTCGGGCAAAACGGCCTGACCTGGGACTACCGCCTCTCCGAGGCCGATCTTGCCGTGCAACCCGATGGCCGGATCGTGCTTTCCGGGTCATCGAGCGCTGACAACGGTGGGTCCTTCCGGTTTGCGCTGGCCCGCTACTTGTCCGACGGCAGCCCCGATCCCGGGTTCGGGTCGAATGGTCTCGCTTCCGTTTCCTTCGGGCCTTCTTCCAACAGCGTGGCACAGGCGGTAAAGTTTCTGCCCGACGGTAAGATCCTGGCCTGCGGCTATACCGATGTCGGCTCGCCGGTAAAATTTGCCCTGGCACGCTTGCAGTCCGACGGAACTCCCGACCCCGCCTTTGGCACCAATGGCACCGTTACGACCGGATTCACCGGCAACGCCTACGCCTACCGGTTGGCCATTCTGCCCGACGGCAAGATCCTGCTCGGCGGTCAGATGCTTTTCAATACGCTGGCCATGGCGCGCTATCTGCCCGACGGAAGTCCCGATCCTGCCTTCGGCAACGCCGGACAGTTGACGGTTCCGGACATCGCGCTTGTAAACGACATGGCCGTCGACAGCGCCGGCCGCATTCTGGTCGCCGCTGACTATCAAGAGGTAAACAACGCCTATTTCACCGTTTACCGTTTTCTGGCCAGCGGGGTTCCGGATGCTTCATTCGGGACGAACGGACGGCTTAGCCTCGATTTTGGCCTGAAATCCGGGACGGCCAAAGCCCTGGCCGTGCTTCCCGGAGGCAATATCCTGGCCGTGGGCCACGCTGGCGGCGACATCGTCGTGGTGCGCCTGTTGGGCAGCCCCAAGGTCGGCGTGCTGAACTTCAGCAACCCGGTGCAGGAAGTGCTGGTTTATCCGAATCCGGTCGGCGACACCGGCCTGCTGGAATTTGAACTGCAGGATGCGACCGAATTGTCGGTTACGTTGTACGACCTCTCGGGCCGGCCGGTGCGCACCCTTTCCGGCCGGCAGCATTTTCCAGCCGGCAAGCACCAGGTCGCAATACGGATGGGCGACCTGCCGGCGGGCGGATACGTGGTGGTGGTAGAAGGGGAAAAGGGGAAAGTCGCGGTAAGGGTGTTGAAATAACGCCGGCCGAACGGGCCTGGACAAAACACCACGGCGACGCCTGCTTCCAGGCGCCGCCGTTTTACAATGACAACAACATTCGGCGGTCTGCATCCGCCGTTGCGATTACCGGTGAATGCGGTTCACCAGGTTCTCCACCACGTAACGTTTCATGTTGGTCTGGAAATCTTCCACGCGGGTTTCCAGCCGTTTGACGAAGATGCTGACAATGATGCCCAGCACGATGGCCAGGATCGTGGTGAAAAAGGCCGTGCCCAACGAATCGATCAGCGCCTGGATGTCGGTGGAGGCGACGCCGGGAGCGGGGGCAGTAGCAGTAGCAGCAGCAGTGGCAGTAGCAGCAGGGGCAGTGGGCAGGGCGGCGGCGACCGGTTTTGCATCACCCATGCTCAGAATGGCGGCGGCCATGCCCCACACCGTGCCCAGAAAACCGAAGGCAGGGATCAACGTCTGGCAGATGCTGAGCAGCCAGAACTCCTTTTCCAGCGATTTGCGCTGCATGTCGCTCATGGTCTCCACGATGGAAAGTGTTTCGCTGCTCGAGTTTTCCGCGCGGAATTTGGTGGTGGCCTGTTTGATCAGGTCGGTCAGCATCCGCGGGCCGCTGCGGCGCTCGGTTTCGATGGTTTCCAGTTTGATGCGGTTCACATCTTCCGGGTACAGCACGTATTGCTCGGTTTCCGGCAGCAGTTTGGCCAGGTAGGCGGTTTCTTCGTTTTGAATGCGCTTGTTCAGGGCCACAGCACTGAAAATGGCGATAAAAAAGCAGGCAAAAGTCAAAATTTGGATAATACCTGCGGGCAACTGTCCGCCCAGCGCGAAAAAGAAGGTTTCGAGCGACGAGCCGGCCGGCGCGTTGTAGTAGCCGAAGGAAACGATGGCGGCTATGAACAGGGCGATACCCAGGCCGGTGGCGATTTGCATATTTTTATTGGCAAACATGGTGCGAAAAGTGTTGAAGGTTAAGCGTTAAAGGTTTTTTGGGGCCGGATTAAAGGGAAGGTGCCTTGCTGAAATCGGATCGGGATAAGCGAAAGTTGGTTTGGTCGTGTTTCGATGTGGCCAGGGGTCTATGGGTCGTAGGTCGTAAGTCGTAGGTCGTAGGTCGTAAGTCGTAGGTCGTCACCCCCATTTTCCTCCGCGGCCCGAGGGTTTGCTGCGCACCGGCTCCCGGCCGGGCTGGGTGGCGGTGGGGGGCGCCGGCTTGCCCGGTTCGGTTTCGGGTCGGGCGCTGGCTTCCGGAAGCCTGGACTGATAGATCAGGCCGGTCGGCGTGACCCGGAAGGTGCCGGCAGAGATCCAGTCGTCCGCTGCGCCGTTCAGGCCGAAGGTGCCGAAGTTGTAGGTAGTCGTTTTTTGTCCCGGCGGGATGATCTTGCCGAAAAGACCGAATGTTTTCTGGCCGGCGCCTTTCTGGCCTCTTTTCACCCGCACCAGCACTTCATACGTACCGGGTTGTATTTCCGACTGGTAGAAGTAGGTCAGCGCCTTTTCGTACTGGAACTCGCTGTTCTGGTACTTGCTGGCCCGCGAGGGCTTCCAGGTCTTGTTGCCCTGCCGCAGCATGAATTCCACCGAGGCTTTGGCCTGGTCGGCCTGCTGGAGCAGGATGGTCACCGCGCCTTTGGTCTGTTTCATCAGATCCACCGCGACGGGGTCTTGCGGCGCCGAATTGACCGGATTGGTGGCGGGCGGTACGGGAGGCTCCGGGTTGGGCTGGACCGGGTTGGGCACCTGGGTACCCGGGCTGGCCGGCGTGGCCGGTTGCTGCGCCGGCGGCTGCGGTTCGACCGGTTTGCGCCACCAGGCCCGCGGTTCGGCCGGCTGCGGTTTGTTTGCGGCCACCGGCTGTTCTTTTTTGGTCAGGCCGGGCGGGTTGACCGGTACGGGCGGCGCGCCGGCCAGGCGGCTGTGCAAGAAGTTCAGTATGATGAACACCCCCAAGGCACCGGTCAGCACGTCGAGCGCCGACACAAAAAGCGGATTGAAACCTTTATTTGTCATGGTTAGAAAAGTGTTGGATGGTTTGGAGGGTTGCAGGGTTACGGGGTTACGGGGTTACAGGGTTTCAGGGTTGCCTTTTGCCCCTTGCCCCTTGCCTCTTGCCTTTTGCCCCTTGCCTTTTGCCCCTTGCCCCTTGCCTTTTAGAAAGAAACCCGTTCGGACTTGGGCAGGGGTTGGCCGTTGGTCAGCGGAATAGCGCGGGCCGGAGCCGGGCGCAGTTTGGCATTGCACTGTTCGCAGCGTTCCGCTCCGGCGGCATTGTCGTGCCGGCAGTTCCAACAGGGTACGACGGCGTGGTTGCTGGCCGCCTGCGGCTGGTTGTCGGCCGGGAGTTTGAAGTTGCAGTGGCCGCAACGCGCCGCATGGTTGGGGGGAGTTGCATGGCCGCAGTTCGGACAAGTCATGTTGTTGGCAGTTGATGTGAGTGGATAGGGGTTGATGGGGTTGATGGGGTTGATGGGGTTGATGAGGTTGATGGGGTTGATGGGGGTTGATGGGGTTGATGAGGGTTGATGAGGGTTGATGGGGTTGATGAGGGTTGATGAGGGTTGATGAGGGTTGATAATCAACTTTATCAACCTTTATCAACCCCCATCAACCTTATTGCCCCAGATAGTGCATGTACGAGACGCCGACCAGAAAATTCCGGTTCTTCTTGCCGTCCACGTTCAGGTTTTTCAAACCGTGGGTGTAGCGCAGGTCGAGGCCGATCTCACCGCTTTCGAGCAGGAAGAGCAGGCCGGCGCCGGCGTTGAGGCTCAGGTCGAAACCCTTGTAGGTGTCGTAGCGGCCTTTACCCATCTCGATATCGTACTCGAAGCGGTCGGTATCGGTGTCGATGGCGCCGTCTTCGGCCGGGTACTCGTAGGTGATCTCTTCGCGGCCTTTGCCGTTGAGGCCGAACGAGAAGCCCGGGCCGAGGGCAATGTAGCCGCCGAAGTTGCCGCCGCCGAAGTTCTTTTCCACCATGACCGGCACGTCGATGTAGTTCAGCGTTTCCTTCTGGCGGTAGTCGATGACCCGGTAGTCGGACGGGTAGCCGAATTCGGGGCCGTCCCAGTAGATGTTGCTTTCGCTGCTCAGGTTGACGCCGCGCTGGGTGAAGGCGATCTCCGGCTGGAGGGTGAAGCGGTTACCCAGGTTGATCTCCATAAAAGCGGCCAGGCTCAGACCCGGGCGCAGCGCGGCGTCGTAAATATCGTTGTCCTCTTTGTTCAGTTTGAAAGTCGAGAGGCTGACCCCGGGCCGGATACCGAAGCCGCTGATCTGAGCGTTCAGCATTTGCAGGAACAGGATCGACAACGGGAGCAAAATCAGTTTTTTCATGACGATAAAATTTTTGTTGCGTGATGATTTTCGATTGTTGTTGCCGGTTTGTGCATCCCGCTCCTTTCCGGTAACCTGCCTCCGCATTTTTTAGCAAAACCATAACGAAAAAGGCCGCTTTGGTCCCTCAATTGTTAAAACCAACCTAAAAACTGCCCCTTTCAGCCCTGGCACTGCCTCCACTACCCTGTATACCGTCCACCGTGTACCGTATACCGTATTCCGCCCGCACTGGTTACCTTTCGCCCGCAAACCGCACTAATGACAGCCAACACCCACTGGACAGACGAAGCGCTTATCGCCGCCATCGAAAGCGGCGGCCCGGCCCGCGAGGAAGCGCTCCGGCGCATCTACCTGCTGCCCGGCCTGCGCGAGGCGGTGATCCGGTACGTGCTGGACAACGGCGGCAGCCGCACCGATGCCCAGGACGTGTTCCAGGAAACGCTGGTGCTGTTCGACCGCAACGTGCGCGAGGGAAAGTTCGAGGGTCGCAGTACCCTGGCCACTTATTTCGTGGCCATTGCCAAATGGCGCTGGGTCACCCTGCGCCGGCAGCAGGGGCGCTACACGGAGTTGTCGCCGGCCCAGTACGACGGAGAAGTGGAAAGCCCCGAAACGGAAACGTTGCGGGCCGAACACCGCGACCTGCTGACGGAGGCGATGGGGCAGATCGGCGAACGCTGCCGGGAATTGCTGCGGCTCTACCAGTTGGACTACACCATGGACGAGATCGCCCGGCAAATGGGCTACGCCAACGCCGAAACGGCCAAAAAGGAAGCCTATCGCTGCCGGACACGCCTGCGCGAACACCTCGAAAACCACCCGTTCTGGGCGGATTACCTGAAGGGCCGGTAGCATGGCGTTTACGCCGTCGGTTCATGGCGCCATTCATGGCGCCGCTACCGGTTCCGGTAAGATGCCCCCAAATGACTACTGCATTTTTTTGTGAAACCACCATCAGGGCGGCTTTGGAGTGCTCCGGACAAGGCGGCCAACGGCCGTAAATGGCCTGCGTAGAGCGGGCCCCTCCCGGCCTCCCCAGAGGGGAGGAGCAGGACGTAAGCCGGGCTTTACCGCGTTAAATCCCGGTGAAGATTCCCGGGGCTACCTTGGTAGCATGGCGTTTACGCCGTCGGTACGGAGCCATTCATGGCGCCGCTACCGGTTCCGGTAAGTTGCCCCCAAATGACTACTGCGTTTTTTGCGAAACCGCCATCACGCCGGCATAACCCTGAAACCCTGCAACCCTGTAACCCTGCAACCCTGTAACCCTGTAACCCTGTAACCCTGTAACCTTGAAACCCTGCAACCCTGCAATCATGGACGAAATGCTCTTCGACAAAATAGAAGCCTGGCTGCGTGGCAAACTGCCGCCTGCGGAGGCGGCTGCTTTCGAAGCGGAAATAGCCGCCGACCCCGAACTGGCCGAACTGGTCCGGGTACACCGCCTGGAACAGCAAGGCCTGGAATGGCTGGTGGAACGCGACCTGCGCGCCAAAATGAACGCCTGGGTACGGACGGCCGAAGAAATCCCGCAGCCGGCCGTGGTACGCCGGCCGGTGTTCGTACAGCGCTGGCGGATAGCCGCCGCGGCGGCGGCCGTCGTACTGGCCGGGATTTTCGGCTGGTGGCTTCTGCGGCCGCAGGCCGATGTGGGCGGCCCTACCCCGATCGTGACCGTACCGAAGCCGAAAACGCCGGTGAATACGCCGCCCAAAACCGCGCCCAAGCCATTGCCGAAACCGCCGGCCGGCCGGCTGGAAGAGGAGGACCGCGTGGCCGAAACGCCCCGCTCTTCTCCCCCGGCTTCGGGTCAGCCGCCCGCCGTGACCCGCCCGACAACCCCGTCGCCCAGCGTAAATCCCCCGCCGGCAACCGTCGATTATTCCGCCCTGGCCGCGTCGTACTACCGCGAACAGGATTTTATCAAAAGGAACGGCAATACCGCCGACGAACCGGCGGGATACGGTCAGGCGCTCGACAGTTATGAATCGGGTAAATTCCCGGAGGTGGAAAAACTGCTCAAACCGGTACTGAAACTGAACCCCAACGCGCTGAAAGCCAAAGAATTGCTGGCTCATTCCCTCTACAAGAACCGGCGCTACGACGCCGCCATCCCCTATTTCCGTCAACTCTCCACCGCCCGCGACAAGGCGGTAGCCGAGCGCTCCGAATGGGCCCTGGCCCTCGCCCTGCTGCACAAAATGCCCGCCCGGAAAGCGGACCTGAACCGTACGCTCGACCAGATCCTGCGCAAACCCGGCCATGCCTTCTACGACAAGGCCAGGGCGTTGAAAGCCCAAATTCGCTGAACGCCCGGTATTCTGATAAAAATCACCGGCCGGACCGCTGAAAGTCATTTTTTCGCGTCATAAGCCCCCTCATTTTTGCGTTGCGGTATTAGAAAATTTCAATTCACAACGGCTACCTGACCATTTCCGGTGAAACGAAAGAAGAAAAGGAAGACCAGAACGAACGGTACACCCGACAGGAATACCGCTACAGTTCCTTCAACCGCTCTTTCACCCTGCCGGAAAACGTCCGCGCCGAGGAAATTGCCGCCGAATACAACGACGGTATCCTGAAGGTGACGCTTCCGAAGAAAAAAACGGAAGAGAAGCCGAAGCAGCAGATCGCCGTGAAGTGATGCCTGCCCCTTGAAGACATGGCTCAGGCCGGTTAAACTACTGTTTCAACATCTTCACCAACATCCCGCTCTTCAACCGCGGTTCGAAGAAAGTGCTCTTGGGCGGCAGGCTTTCCCCGGCGTCGGCCATACACATCATATCCTCGAAGGACACCGGGTAAAGGATAAAACCGACACGGTCGTCGCTTTCATTGGTGGCTTTGCGCACGCCGTCCAGCCCCCTGGCTCCTTCCACGTAGGTGATGCGGGTGTCCGTACGCACGTCGCGGATATGGAAGATCCGGTCGAGCACGAATTCGTTGAGCAGCAGGGTGTCCAGCACCGCGGGGTCTTTGGCGTGGCTTTTCAGGACGGATTCCTTCCAGCGCAGGCTGTACCACTCCTTTTGGGCGTACATCACCAGTTCGTGCTTTTGCTGCGGCTTACGCGGTTCTTTCAAAATGTCGAGGTCGAAAATGCGCGACATCAGCACGATAAAATGGGTCGGGCTCAGATCCTGCAAGCCCTCCACCACCCGGTTGTAGTCGAGTATTTCCAACTGGTCGGAGGCAAAAAAGGCGCAAAACAGGCGCCCGAAGTCGAACTCCCGGCTTTTGTCCTTCATCCGCTCGTGCAGCAGCGCGGTAGTGGTAATGCGGTGGTGGCCGTCGGCGATGTAGGTGCCGGGCACCTGTTCGGCGAACATCTGCTGCAACTGGTTCATGTCGCCGGCGTCGGCCACCATCCAGACGCGGTGGGTCTGGTTGTCACGGACGAAGCGGGTGACATAGAGCGGTTTGTGGGCCTGGGTGTAGTGTTCCAGCCAGAGGCCGATGGCCGGAACGGGCGAGAAGGTCAGCAGTACGGGTTTGAGGATAGCGTTCCAGCGCAGGAACAGTTGCATTTGCTGCTGCTCGCGTTCGCTCAGCGTTTTTTCGTGCTTTTTCACCCGGCCGGAAAAAAAATCCTCTACGTCGTCGAGGGCAATGAGGCCGGTATGTTTGCGCTGTGCGGTTTCGATCTGGTAAATGTAAAAAGCGGCGCGGGGAGCTTGTTCGAAAAAACCGTTGGCCTGAAATTCGCGGAAAGAATTTTTGGCGTCGTCACAAAAGGAGTCGGGCGAGGCAACTAAATCGAAATTCGGATAGGTGGCTTGAAATGGTTCGATTTTCATGGAACGGTGGTTAAGGCGGCACAAAAATAGCAGACTTCGGGGGAGGGGGGTCAGATTTTACCGGTCAACTTGAAAGCGGACGGAAAAATCTGCGACATTTGCCCGCAGCCCGCCCGCCGATATTCCGGAGTTTGAAATAACAACTTTCGCAAATACGCGTTTGTGACCTGTTTTTACTCCTTTATCCCCCTCCATAAAACCTTGCCCCCCTAAACCGATTGCATTAAAAACAATGATGAAACATCAATCCGCCTTTGTTTTCCTGCTCGCTTTGTTCACCGCCGGCCTGCTTCCCGCCCAGGCCGTCTCCGAACTGGAAGCCCGTTTGAAGCGCTCCTCTTCGAAAAGCGAGAAGATGAACCTCTCCTACCAGATCGCCGAAAAGTTACTGGCCTCCAATCCGACCAAGGCTTCCGAATACGCCCAACAGGCCAGTTATCTGGCTACCGAACTCGGCGACAAACGCCGGGAAGCCGACGCCGCCTACCTGAGTGCCGACGGGCAGTACCGCGCCCGCAATTTCAAGGAGGCATCGGTGCGGTTCCAACGCTCCTGGAACTCCGCCCGCAATTTCGGCCTGCGCGAAGTGGCGCTCAACTCCACCGAAAAACTCCAGGATATTGCCCTGAAACAGAACGACTTCCGCGAAGCGCTCAAATGGAGCCGCGAAACGGTGAACTATCTCCGCGAATCCGGCGGCGGCGCCCGCAGCGGCGGCGACGCCGTGCGCCGGCTGGAAAACCAGTTGGCCGTAGCCGAAGCAGACAACCGCAAACTGCGCGAACAGATCGCCCAACTCACCGGCCAGACCCAGATCCTGGAAACGACCTACCAGTCCCAACTCAAAGAAGTACAGGAAAAAACGCAGCAGGAGATCTCGATGAAAGAAGCCACCATCAGCCAGATCTCCACCGAAAAACAACGCGCCGACTCACTGGTACGCACCAAAGCCCTGCAACTCCAGGACCTGACCGAAACGCAGATGATCGACTCCATCGTGAAGGCCCAGCAGGAACGCGAACTCCAGACGCAAAAGACCCGCCTTGCCGAGGCCGAACTGGCTCAGAAACAAAGCGAAAACCTGCGCAACATCCTGGCCCTGCTCACCTGCTTCGTGCTGCTCCTGGCCCTGCTGTTCTACTCCCGCTTCCGCGCCAAAAAACGCACCGCCAACCAGTTGGCCCTGAAAAACGCGCTCATCGAAGAGGAGCAAAAACGCAGCGACGCCCTGTTGCTCAACATCCTGCCGCCGGCCATCGCCCAGGAACTGCGCGCCCGCAACAAGGTGGCTGCCCGCAAATACGAGCAGGCCACCGTCATGTTCGTCGACTTTATCGGCTTCACCAACGTTTCGGAACGGCTCAGCCCCGAACGGCTGGTGGAAGAACTCGACTTCTGCTTTTCCAGTTTCGACAACATCATCAGCAAATACCGCATCGAAAAGATCAAGACCGTCGGCGACGCCTACATCTGCGCCAGCGGCCTTTCGGACATGAACGCCAGCCCCTCGGACATCGTCAAGGCCGCGCTGGAGATCCAGGATTTCCTGCTGCACATCAAAGCCGAGCGCCTGAGCAACGGCCTGCCTTTCTTCGAAGCCCGGGTCGGCATCCACACCGGACCGGTGGTGGCCGGCGTGGTGGGCGCCAAAAAGTTCGCCTACGACATCTGGGGTGATACCGTTAACACGGCCGCCCGCATGGAGGAGGCTTGCGAACCGGGCCGCGTCAACGTGAGCGAGGCCGCACACTGGCTGGCCAAATACGAATTCGAGTGGCAGTACCGCGGCAAGGTTGCCGCGAAGAACAAGGGGCAGATGGATATGTACTACGTGACGGGGATGAAGGATACCTGAAGATCAGTCCAAAATCAACACCCCGGCCGCCTCGTAAGCCACCTCCCGCTTGGGCTCGGTGATTTTTTCAATTTCTTCTTTCGATTTGCCGGCGTCCTCAGCGTAGTGGCGCAGCACATCCACCGGGGTTACGTCCACGTAGGCGTAGCCGTCCACCACCACGCGTTTGCCGGAGAGATCCTTGGGCATGAAGAACGCGTAGTCCTTGAAGGTCACCCGCATTTCGGGCTGGCCGGGCTGGTCGGACACCAGCGTCATCCAGCAGCCTTTTTTCTGGCATACTTCGGCCACCTTGCCCGTCACTTTCACGGCAAGCGAATCGGTGGCGGCCATTTGCGGGATCAGGGCGTCGTAGGTGATGGCGTTGGCGGCGTCGATGGTGGCGCCGAAATGTTTGCCGTCGCCGGCGGCGTTGGAGGCGTCGGTTTTGGCCGGTTGGTCGTTGCTGCACGAGAAGAGAAAGAGGGCGGCGGAAAAGCCGAAAAGTAATTTTTTTAACATGGTTTTAAACAATTTACAATTTGTTGAAAATCAAGTTTTTAATTAAATAACTCGCGGCAAAGTTACAAAACGGCACATACTGGCGGGGCAGTGGCACAATATTCGGATTTCAAAATTGTTTTTGCATCGCTAATCCGCCCGGTTATCCTGATCCGTTCTTCCAGTTTTCACTCCATGTGCCGAAAGAAAATCAAGCGCCCGAACCGACGTATCAAAAAAAGTTCGCTTCTTTGGAGTACGTTGGGAAGGCAAAAATTGTTCAACGATGCAAAGACCCGGTTTTTCCGAGTTTAATCAATTCAAACAAGACTGCTTGCACCCTTCTTTTACCCGCACTTTTTTTGCTAAAACAATTTAAATCCTGCTTCAACAATGAAGGGTTATAATCTTTTCGTCCGCCTGCTTGCGGCGGCTCTTGTGATCGCCACAAGTTTCATCCCTGCAAATCTTTCCGCCCAGTGCCTGAGCGGCAACTGCCAGAACGGAACCGGCAAGTTCCGCTACACCAACGGCGCCGTCTACACGGGCAATTTCGTCAACGGCCAGCGCGAAGGCAAAGGCAAAATGGTTTTTGCCAACAACAACGTCTACGAAGGCCAGTTTACCCGCAACCACATCGAAGGCCAGGGCTCGATGACCTACTCCAACGGCGACCGCTACGTGGGCGCCTGGGTCTCCGACCAGCCCAACGGCAAGGGCAAATATTACTTTAAAACCAAGGAGCGCTACGAAGGCGACTTCAAAGTCGGCAAGTTCGACGGCCAGGGCACCATGTTCTACCCCGACGGCGCCTACTACGTCGGCGGCTGGAAAAACAACCGCAAAAACGGCCAGGGCAAACTGGTAGACTCCGAAGGAGAAGCCACCAACGGTACCTGGGCCCTGGGCAAACTGATCAACCAGACGGCATCGGGCAACGACAACTCCTCCACCGCCCAGACCCAGAACAAACCCAAACCCTCGACCAGCAAGCCCTCCTCCACCAAACCCGACGTGGCCGGACTGCGCAACTGCGGCACCGTAAACTGCACCAGCGGCCGCGGCTACTACGACTACCCCGACGGCTCGCGCTGGATCGGCGAATTCCGCAACGGATACCCGAACGGCAAAGGCACCTGCTACTATGCCGACGGCAACCGCTACGAAGGCGAATGGGCCAACAACGCCCCCAACGGCGAAGGCATCATGTACTTTGCCGGCGGTCGCGTGTACGGCGCAGTATGGGTGAACGGCGCCGCCCTCAAGGAGATCGACTCCAAGGAAAACATCCCGGCCGATCCGGTGCGCATGGAAGCCACCAAATCGGTGCGAATCTGGGCCGTGGTGGTCGGCGTAGGCCGCTACACCGCCATGCCCTCGCTCAAGTTCACCGACGACGATGCCTACCGCTTCTACTCCTTCCTCGGCAGCGTGGAAGGCGGGGCCGTGCCCCAAAGCCAGATGTGCATCCTGGTCGACGAAGACGCCACCCGGGAGAACATCCTGAAAAAAATGCGCGAGTACTTCCTGAAAGCCGACGAAAACGACGTCGTCATCCTTTACTACAGCGGCCACGGCCTGGAAGGCTGCTTCCTGCCGGTGGACTATGACGGCTACAACAACAAACTGCGCCACGAGGAAGTGAAGCAGGTTTTCAAGCAGAGCAAGGCCAAACACAAACTGTGCATCGCCGACGCCTGCCACAGCGGTTCGCTCAGCCTCGGCAACGGCGCCCTGGCCGCCAAAGGCCCGGCCCCGGTCACCCTCCAGAAGTACTACCAGGCCTTCGAGGAAGCCGACGGCGGCATCGCCCTGCTCATGTCGTCCAAAGCCGAAGAACTCTCGCTGGAAGACCACGGCCTGCGCCAGGGCGTGTTCACCTACTACATCCTCCAGGGCATGAAAGGCCAGGCCGACGCCAACAACGACTACCTCATCACCATCAAGGAACTGTACAACTACGTGTACGCCAAGGTGCGTGAATACACCGCCCAGGTCCAGACCCCCGTACTCACCGGCGACTACGACGACGCGATGCCGGTGTCGTTCCGGAGGAATTAGAAATTGGAAACTGGAAATTGGAAATTGGATCGGGATCGGACGCCCCGGTGACTTGACATGGTCGCCGGGGCGTCCTGCTACCGGCCAAACCATCAAACCCTCCAACCATCAAACCATCAA
>WBZQ01000966.1_pt1 | contig 20825 bp, 21 predicted proteins | sample 5204251 | NCBI WGS metagenome assembly WBZQ01 (sample SAMN12412402, study PRJNA552823) | activated sludge metagenome | isolation source: activated sludge from nitrification reactor of wastewater treatment plant... | place: USA: Virginia | collected 2017-09
AAAGAAAAAACATCCTCCGGCTACGCCGTCGGATGCCACGCCTGAAGGCTCTGCATGACACGTTCGCCCGGATTTTCGAGGTAATCATTGGCTAGAATCGCTGAATCTTCAACATTTGAAGCAGGAATCGAAACCCTTGATTCGCATCAGGTAATTAATTTTTGCCTCTTGCCCCTTGCTCTTTGCCTCTTGCTTTTTGCCCCTTGCCTCTTGCTCTTTGCTCTTTGCCCCTTTTACCCCCTTGCCCTTTGCCTCTTGCTTTTTGCCCCTTGCCCTTTGCCTAACGAAGCCGGTCCGCCGAGCGCACCAGCGCCTCGTCTTTGCGGATGAAGTTGCGGGCCAGCCAGTTGAGCACCAGCGCTACTACGGGCAAGCCGAGGCCCAGGCCGTATTGGACATGCCCGCCGGCCGGCAGTTGCTGTGTCACCTGGAAAATGACGAAGCCGGCCAGCACCACCAGCAACACCGAAGCGACAGCGGCGCCGACGGCCATTCGGGCCTGCAAAGGGCGGTTGCGGTAGAGGAAAATAGCCGCCAGCGAAACCAGGCTGCTCAACACACACAGACCCAGCATACCGGGGTTGTCGAGCGGATTGACTACGTTGTCGGCCAATGCCGGCAGGGAGGTGGCGGGGTCGCCGGCCGGGGTGCTCAGGTAGGGCGACGCGAACTGGCCGAAGCCCGCCGCCGAGGCCAGGAACAGAAAGATGGATTGTATGCGTTGGATCATGACCGTCGAAGTTTATAGCCGGGGAGTGAACGGTGTCGGGGCCGGGGCAAAAATACACAGGCCGTCCACTTCTCTCACTCTCCAGTTTTTTCACCCGCTAAAAAAGGCTGGTACATCATCAGGGTGTGGTTTTCGGCCACGTCTTCTTCCCGTAGCAGGTCGCCGGTAGCGACGGAAAAAACGCGGCGTACCAGGCGGTTGTGGCGCGAGTATCCGCCCCAGGGTTCGTGGCGGATCAGGTGGTCGCACTCCAGTATTTCGTACCGCTCGGCTGGCGGCGCGGCGGCGCGGATCTCGCCGTGCAGGTGCGTGCCGGACCGCCAGACGCGCAGTTGCAGGGGCGCCGGGGTATCGTTGCGCAGTTGCAGGTCGATATAGTTGTAGGCCAGCGTGGCGCCCGAGCCGAAGGGCAGGGTACGGCCCTGATCGGGGAACACGTCATAACTGTGCCGCCAGCGCTCGGTCACCGTCAGCGGGCTGTGCAGGGCCATCCAGTAGAGCAGGTTGCCCATCTGGCACAGGCCACCGCCCACGCCTTTGCCGATCCTGCCGTTTTCCAGAACCAGCCCTTCCAGGTAGCCGCGCCTGGCAGTGGGATTGCCCACCGTTTTCCAGAAAGAAAAAGTTTCACCCGGCTGAATCACCAGTCCGTCTATCTTCGCAGCCGCCAGACGCAGGTTGGTCGCCTTGTTGTGCTGGAGGTACATCTCCACGTTCTTCAAGGGGCGCAACATCGGCGTCCGGTGCTGAAAAACAGACACCCCGAACGGCTCCTCACGCCGTTTTGCCCATTTTTTATTCCCCAGCAGCCACTCCACCCGCCGTTTCTGAATATAAAACCAGCGCCCCAAACGCCGGCGCCAGGGCGGTCGGATGATGTATTGTTGCATTGTTTCATTGCTACCTTGCTTCATTGTTGCATTGCTACGCGCAAATAACCGAATCCACAAATAAACGAATCCACCAATAAACAAATCCACCAATCCACATTTAACCGAATCCACATGCTACGCTACGACTTAAGTTACTGGGAACGCGAAACCTTTTTCAAAAACTTCGACGTCGCCGTGATCGGCAGCGGCATTGTGGGTCTGGCGGCGGCCATTCACCTGAAAACGCTGGACCCGGACCTGCAGGTGGCTGTGCTGGAACGCGGCCCGCTGCCCGTAGGCGCCAGCACCCGCAACGCCGGTTTCGCCTGCTTCGGCTCCATGACCGAACTGATCGACGACCTCACCCACATGAGCGAGGACGACGTGCTGGCCGTGGTGGAAAAACGCTGGAGCGGCCTGCAACGCCTGCGCGCCGTGGTCGGCGACGAAAACCTCGACTTCCAAATGCTGGGCGGCTACGAAATGTTCACCGACGGCGAGGAGGATATTTTCCGGAATTGTGCGGAGCGCATCCCCGAATTCAACGAAAAAATAGGGGCCATTACCGGGCACCCGGAAGTGTACAAAGCAGTAGACGAACGGCTGCCCCGCTTCGGCTTTCAGGGAGTGCGCCATCTGATCCTCAACCAGGCGGAAGGCCAGGTGCATACGGGCAAAATGATGGCCGCCCTGCTGGCCAGGGCCCTTGAAAAAGGGGTCCATATCTTCAACGGCTTTGCCATCAAACACTTCGAAGATACCACTCAGGGCGTGGAGATCGAAACCGAAGCCGGCTGGCGCATCCGCGTGCCCAAAGTGCTGGTGGCCGTGAACGGCTTCGCCAAACGCCTGCTCCCCCAGGCCGACGTGTACCCGGCCCGCAACCAGGTGCTCATCACCCGGCCCATCCCCGGGCTGGCTATCGAGGGCTGTTTTCACTACGACCGCGGTTACTTCTACTTCCGCAACATCGACGGCCGCATCCTGCTCGGCGGTGGCCGCAACCTGGACCTGGAAACGGAAAAAACCGACGACTTCGGCGGCAACCCGCTGATCCGCCAGGCGCTGGTCGACCTGCTCCAAAACGTCATCTGCCCCGGCCAGCCGGTAGAGATCGATACCTGGTGGGCCGGCATCCTCGGCCTCGGCCCGGTGAAAAAACCCATCATCGAAAAGGTATCGCCCCACGTGGCGGTATCGGTGCGGCTCAGCGGCATGGGCGTGGCCATCGGGACGCTGGTGGGTCAGGAAGGGGCCGAACTGGTTTACCAATAATGAGTGACGGCCGGCTTACTACTTACGAACTTCGATTGACGACTTACGACCGGGGTGTAGCGCCGGGCATTACACGTTTACGAAACTTTTAAAGTTTCGTAAACGTGTATGTAGGTCGTCAGTCGCAGGTCGTACATCGTCAATCGTTAACCCTTCCAAACCCCAGCGTTTTCAGCATCCACACCGGCAGCGGCTTTTCGGCACTTTTCCGCTTGCGCAGATCCAGGTACCAGCCCAGTTTTTTCAGAATGGGAATTTTGTGCGTTTCGACGAACTCGATCAGGGAGCCGTCGGGGTCTTCGATGTAGGAGAAATAGCCGGCCGCTTCGCCCATGTCGAACGAGCCGCTGGAGTCGACGGTGAAAGGATGGCCCTTTTCGGCGCAGTACCGTTTCATCTCCGCCATGCCGGTGATGTCGAAACAGAGGTGGATAAAGCCGAGGTCGCCCCAGAAGCGGTTCTCATAGATCTTGCGCGGCGTGCGATCGAGGCTTTGCACCAGTTCGATCTCCGTGTCGCCCAGCAGCCGGCTGAAGGGGCCTTTGCGTTTGGCCGTATGGCGCAGCAGCACCCGGCGGTAGCGGCCGAAACCGCCGTCGACGCCGTGCCAGTCGGGGAAATCATCCGTCTTGTCGTATACCACCGTATCGTACCCCAGGATGCCGGAGTAGAACCGGATGGAGCGGTCCACATCGGAAACGCCGAGGGTCGCGCCGTACATGCCGCCGGTCAGGCCCGGCCGGTCTTTGGAAAACCAGTCCTGCGCCCCAACCACCTCGAAGGTGTTGCCCCAGGGGTCTTTCACAAAAAAATGCTCTTCGCCGTCGGGCCGCGGGGCCGGGTTGGTCTGCATGTTCACCCCGCGTTTGCGCAGGTCGTGGAAGCAGGCCCAGACGTCCTTGCATTTTATTTTGGCGATGAAAATACCCAGGTCGCCCAGCTGCGGCTGGAAAGCCGGGGGCATGGGCGTACGGCCGGTGTACTGCCAGATCTCCATGCCGCCGCCGCCCTGCAGATTCAAGGCGAGAATGGCGTGGCGGGCCTGCGGCTGCCCGCCGGTGTAGGGCAGCATCAGGCCCGCTACGGCGGCCTCTTCGAATATGGGCACGTCCATGCCGAAATGCCGGCGGTACCATTTGAACGCTTCGTGGACATCGGAGACGCCGACGCCGACCTGTTGAATTCCGGATATAAACATGGATGCTTGGATGTTGGATTATTGGACGTTTGGACGTTGGACTATTTGACTTTGGACTTTTTGACTTTGGATTAGTGGACGTTGGACTTTTTGACTTTGGATCAAACGACTGTTGTCAGAGTCTGGCATCCAATGTACGGTGTCGTTTCATGCATCCGGGTTCCTGACCGGGAACTATGGGTAATGCAGGGAAAGCGCGCAAAAGTAGGTATTCGCCGGCTGCAAAGAAATTGCCGGACGGTATTGGCGGTTTTTTGTGAGCCGGTGCCGGAAGCGGGCGGTACTTTTGGCGCATGGAGATAAACCTGGCCGGTCGCAGCCTGCATTTGCTGCCGGAAAAAGCCGTGCTGTTGCCCGAAGCGGGCATCCTGCTGATCGCCGACCTGCACGCCGGCAAGGCGGCGCATTTTCGGCGCGAAGGCCTTCCCCTGCCCGTGCAGGCGGTGGAAAGGGATCTGGAGCGCCTGGAACTGCTGGTGGAGCGACACCGGCCCCGGGAAGTAGTCTTTCTCGGCGATCTTTTTCACAGCCGGAAAAATGCCGAGTGGGAACTGCTGGAAGGTTTTTTCAAACTGTTCCCGCAAGCTTCCTTCGCTTTGGTACCGGGCAACCACGATCGTTTTACGGTACGGTTCTGTGCGGGTATCGGGCTGGAGTTGCTGCCGCCTCAGGTTGAAAAAGGCGGTTTTTTACTCAGCCACGAGCCGGCAGCACCACCCGCCGGCGGCGCATACAATCTCTGCGGGCATTTGCATCCGGGCGTGTTGCTGTCCGGAAGAGCACGCATGAGCCTGATGCTTCCCTGCTTTTGGTTTGGAGAAAAATGCGGGGTTCTGCCGGCGTTCGGGAACCTGACCGGCCTGGCTCCGGTACCGGTAAAGTTGGGGGACCGGGTAGTAGCGGTGGTTGACGGGACGTGTGCGGAGGTGTCGTAACGCAGGTGTGGCATGGATCCGGCGGGAAATTTTTCTCAGTAAAAATTTCCCGCCGGATCCATGCCACACTTCAGCACGGCCACGTTTACGAAACCTTGGAGGTTTCGTAAACGTAGAACCTCGGAGGTTTCGTAAACGTAGAAACCTCAGGCCCGCTTGTAATCCAGGATGTTAAGGTGAACCGGGCAAAATTCCGCGTCATGCGGATCGTTCGAGGCGATGACCACGAGGCGGTCGGCGGCGTATTCGGCGACCAGTTTCTTGTACCACTCGATGCCCTGGACGTCCAGGTTGGTGGCCGGCTCGTCGAGCAGCAGAACCGGGGTGGCCGAGCAGACGGCCAGCGCCAGTTTGGCGCGTTGTTTCATGCCGGAAGAGAAAAAACGGATTTCCTTCGTGCGGGCGCGGGGCAGGGAGAGCAGTTCGTAGAGTTTGGCGGGAGTAAAGCCTGGCAACAGCGGTTTGAGGCCGGCGTGGAATTTCAGGGCTTCCTCCAGGGTAAATTCTTCGATCAGTTCGATGTAGGGCGCGGCGTAACTGATGTATTTGTACACAGCATCCGGCTCTACTTTTTTTCCCTGGTTTTCAAATTGAACGGAACCCTTGGAGGGCGACAGGTGGCCCGATAACACCTTCAGCAGCGTGGATTTGCCGGAGCCGTTGGGGCCGAGCACCGCACAGCGCTGGCCGGGGTGAAAAGTCCGGTCGACCCCCCGGAATATCCAGTCGAGGCGGTAGCGTTTTCCAACATTTTGCAGGTGGATGGTCATGTTAATCCAGCACCGGTTCCACCACTTTTCCCGCGTTGTTCATGGCGCGGAAACCTTTCATCAGACCGCGGGTCGCCTCGCGCACGAAGGTCACGACCCGCTCGCGGTGGGCGGAAGGCTCGATCTCTTCCTCGATGATCTTCAGCGCGTTGCGCGTGCTGAGGCCGTAGACGAACAGGACGCGGTAGATGTCCTCGATGTGGTGCATTTCGGTATTGCTGAATCCGCGGCGGCGCAGGCCGATGGTATTGATGCCGGCATAGGAGAGCGGTTCGCGGGCGGCGGTCACGAAGGGCGGAACGTCTTTGCGGACGAGCGATCCGCCGCCGACCATGGTTTGCTCACCGATGCGGACGAACTGGTGCACCGCGACCATGCCTCCGAGCGTGGCCCATTCGCCGACCTCGATGTGGCCGGCCAGCGTGACGTTGTTGGCCAGGATGACGTTGTTGCCGATGATGCAGTCGTGGGCAATGTGTACGTAGGCCATCAGCAGGCAATTCTCGCCGATAACGGTACGGCCTCCGAACTTCTGGTTGCCGCGGTTGAGGGTACAGAATTCGCGGATGACGGTGCCGCTACCGATCTCCAGGGTAGTTTTCTCGTCGAGGATATTTTTCGTTTGCGGCGTGGCGCTGATCGAGGCGCCGTTGAAAATATGACAGTTATCGCCGATGCGGGCACCGTTGAATATCTGGACATTCGAGCCGATGTGACAATTGTCACCGATCACGACGTCTTCCTCGATGACCGAGAACGGGCCGATGTGGACGTTGTTGCCGATTTTTGCGTTGGGGTGAATTACCCGCAGGCCGTTGGTATAGCTCATTGAAATTGAATGGGTTGAAGCGAGGGGGTCCGACGGTTGGAAAGTTTGATGGTTTGATGGTTTGATGGTTTGATGGCGAACGGCTGGCATTTTAAGGTGTCGCCAACCGTCAAGCCCCAACCCGTCAAACTTTCAAGCCTTCAAACCATCAAACCTTCTTACAGCCCTTGACAGTTTGCAGTTCTCTCAACTCCCATTATTGCCGGTGTCTTTGTTTCTGCGGATGATTTGCGCGGTCAGTTCGCCTTCGGAGACGATTTTGCTGCCTACGTAAGCCGTACCTTGCATATGCACAATGCCGCGGCGGATGGGTTCGAGCAGTTCCATTTTAAGGATTAAAGTGTCGCCGGGGACGACTTTGGCTTTGAACTTGGTATTATCGATTTTCAGGAAATACGTATCCCAACTGCCCGGGTCGGTCACGGTGTTCAGCGCGAGAATGCCGCCCGTTTGGGCCATGGCTTCTATTTGCAGCACACCGGGAAAAACCGGGTTATCGGGGAAGTGGCCTTGAAAGAAGGCTTCGTTCATCGTTACGTTTTTCACCCCTACCACGTGATGGTCGCTAAGTTCGATGACCTTGTCCACCAGCAGGAAAGGATAGCGATGGGGCAACATTTTGGCGATCTGGTTGATGTCGCACACCGGTTCCTTGTCGGGGTCGTATTTCGGGATGCCCAATAAACGGCGTTTTTCGGTCAGGTGTTTTTTCAGGATCTTGGCAAATTCGACGTTGGCCGTATGTCCGGGCTTGGTCGCCACAATTTTTCCCCGGATCGGCTTGCCGATCAGGGCCAGGTCGCCGATAACATCCAGCAGTTTGTGCCGGGCCGGTTCGTTCTGAAAGTGCAGTTTCACGGTATTGAGCACCCCTTCCGAATCCACCTTTACGCTTTGTTTGCCCAGTTTTCTGGCCAGCGAATCCAGTTCGTCCTGCTCCATCCGGCGATCAGCTATAACGATGGCGTTGTCAAAATCGCCGCCTTTGATCAGCCCCATCTCCAACAATTTTTCCAATTCGTGTACGAAGACGAAGGTGCGGCAAGGCGCTATTTCCGCCACGTAATCGGACAGGTGGTGCAGGGCGGCAAACTGCTGGCCCAGCACCCTTGAGTTAAAATCGATCATTACGGTTGCCTCGAAGTTGTCGGCCGGCAGGGCCAGCAATTCGGTTCCCGTTACTTCGTCGCGGTAAGAGATGGGCTCCGTTACCACGAAATACTCGCGTTCGGCCTCCAGTTCGTCCCGTCCGGCCTCGTTCAGTACCTGTACGAAAGGCAGGGAAGTACCGTCCATGATCGGGATCTCCGGTCCGTCAATTTCCATCAGCACATTGTCGATGCCCAGGCCGGTGAGGGCCGAAAGTACGTGCTCGATCGTGGCCACCTGGGCGTCGCCATGACGCAGGGAAGTGCCGCGGTTGGTGGAGGCTACCAGTTTGACATCGGCCGGGATGACGGGTTGTTCCGGCAGATCGACACGCTGAAAGCGGTAACCGTGGTTGACCGCAGCCGGTTTGAACGTCAGGTTTACCGTTTTTCCCGTGTGCAGACCCACCCCTCTTATAGACACGGATTTTTGAATCGTGGTTTGTTTCATACAGGTCGGGCAAAAAATTCTAGTGTGCAAAGGTAAGTTATGCGGCCGGAATGCCGTACACCCGTACGGGATTATCAACGCATTAACTTGGTCAAAAGATAAAAAAACGCCCCGTGTGCGCAAACAATATTCGGAAACCCGGTTTTTTTCAAGGTCAAAACAAAATTTTTGAACTGCCTTGACCCGATGTGCTATCCTTTGAGCCGGTTCATCAGGGCTCAACGGGCTTCATAAGGCACCCGCGCCACGATCGAACGGCCGAGGGTCAGTTCATCGGCATATTCCAGGTCGCCGCCAAAAGACACTCCCCGCGCAATGGCGCTTACCTGCACCCCTAAAGGCAGCAGTTTTTTGGAAATGTAGTAAATGGTCGTCTCTCCCTCGATGGTCGGACTGACCGCCATGATCGCTTCCCGGAGCTCGCCCTGCCGCACCCGCTCTTCCAGGCTTTCAATGTGCAGGTCGCCGGGCCCTACTCCTTCAATGGGTGAAATAACGCCGCCCAGCACGTGGTAAAGCCCCCGGTACTGGCCGGTATCCTCGATGGCCATCAGGTCGCGAATGCTTTCCACCACACACACCAGCGAACGGTCGCGGCGGGGATCGAGGCAAATATGGCATACCTCGTCGTCCGCCAGATTGTGACACACCCGGCATTCGCGAATACCTTCCCGCAAGGCGGTCAGGGCCGTTGTAAACTGCTGCGTCACGCTTTTATCCTGCTTTAACAGGTGCAATACCAACCGGAACGCCGACTTGCGTCCGATGCCGGGCAGCGAACTGAACGCATCGACGGCTTTTTCTATCAACTTGGAAGAAAAGGTCATAACTTCAGGAGGACAACCGAATGGAACGGTAAATGGCAAAGATAAGGAACTTATAATCAGCCTGGTACCGGTGCCGGAACCATTTGCCAATTATTTAAGGGACCGCTTCAAAAGCCGGTTTATACGTCGATTTGGGTATTTGGACATATGGTTAGTGGTTACCCTGCCTGCTCAGACCGGTATCACCACCTCAACAAATAACCACCTCAACAAATAACCAAATAACCAAATCAACAACCTATCAAGCCCCCACCTTACCGAACCCGGAAGGGGTACTGCACATCGGTGAGAAACAGCCCCTGCGGCGGTACGCTCAGGCTTTTTTTGAGCATTTTCTGGCCGGCCAGGGCTGCACGCACGTCATCGGGTTCGATCTTGCCAAGGCCGGCGTTGATGCAGGCGCCGACAATCAGGCGCACCATGCCGCGCAAAAAACGGTTGGCGGAAATGTGGAAGACCATACGGTGCTGTTCCGGCCGATGGTCCCAAATGGCCCGCTTTAGTTCGCAATCATACCCTTCCGTACCGCTGTCGGTTTTACAAAAGGGGAAAAAAGCCCGGTATTGCGGCAGAAGTTCAGCCACCGCCTGCATTTTTTCAAAATCGAGCAACCGGTGTTGCGGGAAAAACCAGGTCGTGCCGGTGGAAAAGGGGTCTTTGCGCAGGGCGATGTGGTATTCGTAACTGCGCTCGAAAGCGTCGTACCGGGCATGGGCATCCGCCGCGACCGGCACCACGCTGTAGACGGCAATGTCGTCGGGCAAAAGGCTATTCAATCCGTTCAGGATAGTCGCCGGTAGTTCTCCTTCCGCATCAAAATGCGCCACGTAGTACCTGGCGTGCACCCCGGCGTCGGTTCGGCCGCATCCTGTTACCTCCACCGGCTGCCGCAAAAGGGTGCCCAACGCCGCCTCCAGTGTTGCCTGCACGGAAGGGGCGTTGGGCTGTATCTGCCAGCCGCTGAAGCGGGTGCCGAGATAGGACAGAGTGAGGAAATAACGCATGGCGGCTGACGGCTTACGACCTAAGATTCACGACCTACGACTTACCATCGGCTACCGATCGGATGAACTGTTCGCAGGCCCGGTCGAGCATTTGGAAAACCTCCTCGAAGCCGTCGTCATCGTAATAAGGATCGGGAACGGAGCGGTTCTCGCCGGGATGCGTTTGATCCAGGATCAGTCCCACCTTCGTGCGGTGTTCATCGCGGCCGGCCAGGCGCAGTACATCGCGGAGGTTCTGCGTGTCCATCACGAAAATCCGGTCGAAGCGCTCGAAATCGGCAGCCCGGAACTGCCGGGCCCGCTGGTCGGTCAGGTCGATGCCGTACTGCCGGGCCGTAGCGATGGAACGCGGGTCTGGCAATTCGCCCACGTGCCAGAACCCCGTGCCGGCACTGTCCACGAACCAGTCGAGGCCGGCCTGCCCGGCTTTGTGCTTCATGATGCCTTCGGCCAGCGGGCTTCGGCAAATGTTGCCGAGACAAACCATGAGGATGTTCATACGCTTAAAAAATCATGCTGTACTTCAGCAAAAATGCTCCCGTCCACTGGCCGCCGCGGCCGAGGCGGTCGGGGCCACTGGTAGTACCGTCCGGATTGATGACTACTTCGTACACTCCGTCGTCGTTCACGTCTTTCTGGACACGTACGTCGTGGTCGTAGAAATATTCTCCGAGCAGGTCGAGCGACAGCCCTTTGAAGATCATGATGCTGAAGTTGTTACTGAACAAAACGTCGATGTTTTGGGGTTGTTTCAGGTAGTTGGAAAACAGGCGCAGGCCGTTGGTAACGGAGAGGCGGTCGCCGAAATATTTGTTGGTATAAGCGGCTTTGAACTCGGAACCGAAGCCGAAGAACGTCTTTTTAAACGAACCGATGCTGCCGTCGGCCAGGCGGGTGACGTCGTTGCCGTGCACGCCGGTACGGGCGATCGAATCGTCGGCCACGTAGATCAACTGGCTGCCGGCCGGGGAATAAAAGAACGACAGGTGGCTGTTGGGCTTATAATCGATACCGGGCGAAAAGGTAATCTGCACCGGCGAAAAGAACTTGGCCACCACACGGTCGGTTTCGTTGGCCGCCGACAGGTAGTTGCTGGCGTAGGTTTTCAGCAACAGGGTCTGGGCAAAAAAGTCGGCGGCGAGGTACCACTTGCCTTCGCCCAATTTGTAGCCGTAACGGGAGGTCAGGCGCAGTACGTCCAGGTTTTTCTGGAAGCCGGTCGTTTGGTTGGCGCTGGTCTTGCCCAGGCGTTGCGCGGAGAGTTGGAGGGAAAAGCCGTTGTTCCAGAACCAGCGGTCCTCTTTGCGGTTGGCGTAGAGGGCGGCGAGACCGCCCAGGCCGATGCGGCTGCCGCCGGCTCCGACTTTGGGGTTGAGCAGACCCATGCCGGCCAGGTCGAGGCCGATACCGCCGCCGATGTTCCAGCCGAGCGAGTCTTTAGCCTGGCTGATCTCCTTCAGGCGGCCATCGCCGGCCTCCTGGGCATTCAGCGGGGAAAATCCAATTATAAGCAGTGCGATTAAAAGCGGTTGAATTGCTTTCATGAAGAAACAGTTTAGTGATAGAAAGATTAGAAGAAATTATGAGGCCCCCGGCTCCAGCAGGTTTTCGTCCTGGCCGTCCGGGTAAAATATCTCCACTTTTTCGGAAGCCAGTTTGCTGAGCGGAATAATGATCTCGCTGCCGGGAGTTTGCAGGGTCAGCGAGGTGGCGTCCATGGTAATTACCTTGCCCCGCATCCCGATGATGCGGACATCGTCGCCGATCTGTACTTTGTTGCGGTTGTAACCGCCGGCCAGGTAATTGGCCAGCAGATCGCGTGAAGCGAGCCCATAGCCCACGGCAAAGGCCAGCGCCAGGGTGCCGATGATGATGGACAGGTTGATGGCCATAAAGCCGGTATTGATCCGGGCCTGGGCCAGCGCGCTGATGGCGGCGGTGATAAAAAGAAAGTAAAAGATGGCGGTAGAGATAATTTTGGCCGAGGGCAGCCCCATCGACTGGCAGGCGGCCAGGGCGATGCCACGCACCATGTCGGCCAGAAAAAGGCCGAGCAGGAAAAGCACGAAAGCCGAGAACAGGGCCGGCAGGTAGTCGACGAGGTCGCGGACCATCTGGGTGATGGCCGGAATGCCGAGAATGTCGGTGGCGAAGATCACAAAACCCAGCATCAGCAGATAGTAGAGCATTTGGGACAAGACGCCCGAAATAGCGATGCGCATGCCGCTGCGCTGCACGAGGTCGATGTCGTTGAGCCTTTCGGCCAGGCGGTCGACGCCCATTCCGGCCAGAATGCGGTGCATGAGTTTACGTACGGTCTTGGCAATGAGCCAGCCGATGAGAAGTACCAACAGGGCAAAGATCAGTTTCGGAATGGCCGCGGAGAACCGCGCCAGCAATTCCGTGAACACCCCGTTCTTCAGTTGGTCAAGAAAATCCATGAAGGTCAGGCAAGGAAGAGAGTGAAGGAAAGACAGGTTGGCGAGACAGCCTCGCTTAGAGTGGATTCTCGTTGGAAGGAAGCAGGCGCTCGTCGTTGCCGCCTCCGGAAGGCGGCCGGCCTTCGGGGATGACCGAAGTGCCGTAACGGCTTTGTTCGGGACGGCGCGGCGCCGGGTTATTGCCGGCGATCAGGTGTGCGGCGGCTTGCAGGGCATTCGGAACGAAGAGTTCCATAACCCGGCCGAAGTGGTTCAGGGTATTGGCGTGGTGCAGTACTTTTTGTTCGAGGTCGTCGGGAACTTTGTCCTCCCAATCGCCCTGCCATTGCTGGAAATTGTTGGCCATATCCGGATTAAGTTTTTGGCGCCCTTGGCGGGCAGCGGTTAACCTGTATAGTTTTTCTCGATATGCAATGCGGTTCTCCGGTCAAAGAATGTTTCCAATATTAAAAACGACACTAGCCGGAATCGGCAATCGGGTCGTTTCCGTAGATCTCGTCGTAGATCGCCTGGGCTTTTTGTTTGGCCCGCATGATCTGCATCTTGATCGCGCTTTCGGTTTTGTTCAGTATCTCGCCGATGTCCTTGATCTGCAGGTCATCGATGTATTTCATCATCAGGATGGCCTTGTCGCCGGCCGGCAGGCGGTCCAGCACTTTGGCCAGGCGTTCCTGTTTCATTTCAAGCAGCACGCTGTCGGGAACTTCCACCTCCGATTCCTTGCTTATTTTGCCTACGTCTTCGGTGTACAGCAGCGGAACCTTTTTCTTTTTACGGATCAGGTCGATGCAGTAGTTGTAGGTGATCGAATAAACCCAGGTGGAAAAGGACGACTGCTCCGTAAACTTGGAAAGGTTGAGCAGTATCTTGATAAAAATGTCCTGTGTTGCGTCACGGGCCAGCCCTTCATCGCCCAGCATGGAAATACACTTGGCGAATACTTTGCCCGCATAACGGCGGTACAACTGCGTGAAATACACCGTGTTTTGCTCCCGGAGGTACAGGGCAATCAGTTCAATATCCGTATATTCCTTTGCCTTCCTGGTGGCAGATGACGTCACTTCCGGGAGAATTTAGAAAAAGAAAATGAAGCAGTTGTCAGTACTCCTGCAAAGAGACGAAAAAAGCCGCAAATCAAGGCCGGGGCGACGGGTTTTCTTTAAAACCGTTAATGGGACGTTAAAACCCGCATTGCGTCACAACCGCGTCACCGGAAACTTTTCCGCTGCGCTTTCTTTGCCCTGAAAATGTCCGTCTTATGAATTTCCGGCTTCTGATTGTCCTTTGCCTGTTCTTTTCAAATGGCCTGCTGGCTCAAAATGTTCAGCCTTCCGTGGCTTTCCCGTTCAACATCAACCTGCTTACTCCGGACAGCACAGCGGTGAACACCAACAAGTTGTTAAAAAAAGACGTGCCAACGGTGCTGGCTTTCTGGCTCACTACCTGCCTGCCCTGCCACGCCGAACTGGCCAGTTACTCTCAGCACTTTGCCGAATGGCAGCAGGAAGCCGACTTCCGGCTGCTGGCCGTTTCGATCGATTTTCCCGAACGTTTTCCCCAGGTGAAAAAGATGGCCCGCGAGAAAAAATGGCCGTTCCCGGTGTACTGGGATTACACCCGCGCCTTCAAGGCGGTGTTGCCCGGCGAACTGAACGGATTGCCGCAGGTATTCCTGTTCGACAAAAAAGGACAACTCGTCTGGCAGCACAAAAAATACGCGGCCGGCGACGAGGCGGAATTGTTCGCGCAGATCAAAGCGCTGAAGTAGCGGCTCAGAGCACCCCGTTATTGGTCCGGTAAATGACGGCCGTCAATACCTCTCCGACGGCCCGGAGCGTGCTTTTGTCGATGGCCTGCATGTTGTCGTTGTGGGTATGCCAGTGGGAAACGAAGCCCGACTTGGTGCCGCCCGGCCGGCTGATGACGTCGATCATCGGGATGCGGGCATTGGTGATCACGAAATAATGGTCGTCGGTTACCCCCGGACCGTTCTCGGGCACAAAGATGTTGGAGTAGCCCAGGGAAGCGGCGGTCGACCACACTTTTTCCACGATGCCGGGTGCGGCCTGCATGGATACTCCTTCCTTCTGAAATTTGGGATTGGCGCCGCCGACCATATCGAGCAAAACGCCGAACAAGGGCATGTAGCCGGGCTTATGCAGGTTTTTGGACCAGTGCTGGGCCCCGAGGCACCAGGTTTTGCTGTTGTCCTTGCCGTCGTCGGAGTCATTGCCCTGGTCTTCCACATCGAACAGAACAAAATCGACGCCGATGTCCGCCGGTTGCGTTTGCAGGATGCGCGCGATTTCGAGCAGCACGGCAACGCCGCTGCCCCCGTCGTCGGCCCCCAGAATGGGCTTGTTCTGGTCCTTCGTATCCTGGTCAGCCTGGAACCGGCTGTCCCAGTGTGCGGCCAGCAAAATGCGGCGCGGGTTCTCCGGCTTGTACTGCCCGATAATGTTGACTCCGTTGAAAGTGGTCCCCGTGTAGTGCGCGGCCTGAAATTTTTGTTCAATAACCGTCAGTCCGTGCCGCTTGAATTCACCGGCCAGCCAGGCTGCGCATTTGCGATGGGCCTCCGTATTGGGTACCCGCGGGCCGAAATCGACCTGTTTCCTGACGAATACAAAGGCGGAGTCGGCATTGAAAGTGGGGGCCGCCACCTGCCTTACCGGTGGCTGGGCCGGTGGTTTCGCCGCCGGAACATCCGTATCGGATTTGCAGCGCTGTATTCCCACGAACAGGGAGGAAAAGGTGAAGAGGAGGATGAGCCCAAGGGCTATTTTTTGACGCGAATTGCTCGAAGACATCTTGAAAGTATTGACCGAATTGGCTGCAAAGAACGCGAAAATCGCGCGACTCTTTTTTCAACCTTTCTTTCACTAACAAAACATTACAAAACTGGCCCAGATCGACGAGGTGCGGCAGGTAGGCAACCGCTATCACCTGATGGACGACGGCAAAACGGTGGCCGTTCTGACTCAGTAGGAGCCGTGCTTTTTATCCCTTAAAGCCGATCTTCCGGTGCGACCCGTCACAAAAAGGCTTATTGCCCGAAGCCCCGCAACGGCAGAAGGCCGTAACCTTGTGCCGGGTCGTTTCGTTTCCGGCGGCATCCCGGACCTTGATATTGCCGTACACCATGAGCGGGCCATCGGGCGAAGCCTCCACGATCGTTTCTACATCCACCTCTTCCGGCGCGCTTTCTGCTTCGCCGTTGCGGTACCAACTCAGGGCGCCCGACGGGCACTTCTCCACCTGGGCGATGATGGCTTCCGTATCGGCGCCGTCCAGGTTGATCCAGGGCCGCTCCCGCGGGTTGAACACCTCGATGAGTCCTTTCCAGCACAGGGTGGAATGGATACAGACCTCCGGTTTCCAGACTACCGTGATCTCGTCGTTGCTGTAGCGTTTTTCCATGCTTCTTGATTTTTGGACATTGGACTATTCGACATTGGATGCCGGATTGTTGGATATTCGACTTTTGACCGACGGAAATGCCCCCGGAACAGCGCTCCGGCGTTCATCTGCCCGCGGTCAAACGTCCAACAGTCCAGCATCCATTTAAAATTCGTTACCGAAAGCGAAATCTGGTTTGCGCTCCGTCCAGCGGCCGCGGGTGAAGTCGGGGAAAGCCTGGGGGCTGCTGCCCGTGGCGATGCTGGCTTCCGACAGCGGGGTGATGGCCAGCCAGGTCGCGGCGTCGTATACATCGATCTGCGGGGCGCTGTTGCGCTTGGCCGATTCCACGAAATGGTGGAAAACGAAAAAGTCCATACCGCCGTGTCCGGCGGTTTTGGCGTCGTTGCCGTAGCGTTTCCAGAGCGGGTGATCGTATTGATCCAGCCAGGTTTGGGCTTCTTGCCAGGTGTGGGCCTTGGTTTTTCCGTCGAGCAGCAGGCTTTTGTTCACGTCCATCCAGATGCCTTTGGTGCCCTGCACCCGGAAGCCGAGGGAGTAGGGGCGGGGCAGCCCGGTGTCGTGCGACAGCAGCACGGTTTCGCCGTTGGAGGTTTTGATGACGGTCGTGACTACGTCGCCGAGGTTGAACAACACGCCGGCGTTGGGGTGGTTCGGGCCGCCTTTGGGATGGTTGACCACGTATTCGTGCAGGCCGCGGGCCTTGCTGGCGGTGGAGGTCAGGTATAAAAAGCGGTTGCCGCGGTTGATGTTGGCCATCATGGCTACCGGACCGACGCCATGGGTCGGGTACAGGTCGCCGTTGCGGTGTACGGAGTGCTTGGTACGCCAGCGGGCTTCACTGAAGGCCTTTTCGCCGAACTCAGCGCCGGAGTCGTAGGCTGTAACGCCGTCGTTGAATTTCACGCCGCGCAGGTCGTGCTGATAGCCGCCTTCCAGGTGCATCAGTTCGCCGAACAGGCCTTCCCGCACCATTTGCAACACGGCCATCACGTCACGCCGGTAACAGACGTTTTCGAGGAACATCAGGTGGGTGCCGGTGGCTTCATGCGTGTTCACCAGTTGCCAGCACTCGTCGAGGGAAAAACCGCCGCAGACTTCGGTAGCCACGTACTTGCCGGCCTGCATGGCAGCCACGCACTGCTGGGTATGCCATTCCCAGGGCGAAGCGACGACCACAGCGTCGATGTTCTTGTCTTTCAAAAGGTTCAGGTAATCGTAGTTTCCTTTGTCGAAAACCGCCGGTTTCTTTCGGCCCTTTTCTTCGATCATTTTCAGGCAATCGGCCACCATGCGCGGATCGGGATCGGCAATGGCCGCCACTTCGCAGTCGTCGCGCAGGAGCGCCAGTTCTACGTGGCTCTGGCCGCGCAGGCCGACCCCGATAAAACCGATACGGAGTTTGGAAACCGGATGGATGGCCCCGGACACCGGGTTGGGGGAACTGCCAGCGGCAGCATCGGCGAGGTGGGGAGTAGCCAGCGCAGCACCGGCAAGCGCGCTGTTGCGGAGAAAAGAACGGCGGTCGAGTTTGTTGGCCATTTGAAAAGAAAACTTTCGGGGAAAGGTCTGAAACTTCCGGGAAGTTTTTCCACACTGTTCCGCTTAATCTTCCCGGTGGCGGCCCGGCGACCAGCGCCGGCTGGCCTTCACTTCGGCCCGGCGTTTTTTGGCCTCGGTCCGGGCCCGTTTGGCTTCGCGGGGTATCCGGGTGCGCTTGCGTTTTACGGGCCGGATCAGGGCTTTTTCGATCAGGCGCAACAGTTTTTCTTCGGCCAGCTGCTTGTTGGTCAACTGCGAGCGGGAAGTCTGGTCGGTAGCGGCCAGAATGCCTTCGGCGGAGATCTGGCCGGCCAGTTTTTCGAGCAGCAGCGTTTTTTCTTCGTCGGTCAGGCCGGATGAGGCGGCGACGTCGAGCCGGGCTTCCACCTTGGTTTCCACCTTGTTCACATTCTGGCCGCCTTTGCCGCCGGAGCGGGCAGTGCGGTAGTTGATCTCCGTCCTGAGTAATTCGGTGTTCATGTTGAAAAATTTACGGCGAAACGCTTTGCCGGAGAGTTGAGTTTCAATTTTGCCAACCTCGGCTAAAAACCCACAACGCTACGGCTGCAAGTTCCGGATTTCGGAAATTTGACAAAAAATAAGTTTTGCCGGCATGAAAAATCTGTTGCTCGTTTGCCTTTCCCTCCTGTTGACTTTTTGCACCCGCCATCCGAACGCTTTTGACAAAGAAGAACATTCGCCTTCCGAGGCCGGGGCTTCCCTGCTGCTGTGGGGCCTGGCCCGCACTTTTCCGGACGGCAAGTTTTACACGGAAAAATACGCCGACGCACTGGCCGGCATGCAGCTGGCCGCTCAAATGCGCGGCGAACGTAACAATACCTGGGAAGCGATCGGACCGGACAACGTTGGCGGCCGGACCCTGTGCCTGGCCATTCACCCCCAGGATACCAACATTTTATGGGCCGGCAGCGCGTCGGGCGGGCTCTGGAAAAGCATCACCGCCGGCCGTGGCGCCAAGGCCTGGCAACGGGTGGAAACCGGCTTTCCGGTGCTCGGTGTCAGCGCCATCGCCATCGATCCCAAAGCCCCCAATACCATCTACATAGGGACCGGAGAAGTGTATAACCTGGAGAATTCCATGCCCAACGTGGCCCTGCGCACCACCCGCGGCACCTACGGCATCGGTATCCTGAAAAGCACGGATGGAGGCCAGACCTGGACGAAAAGCCTGGACTGGAGTTACGGCCAGTTGCGCGGCGTGCAGGACATCAAGATCAACCCGCTGCGCCCGGCTACCGTATATGCCGCCACTACCGAAGGGCTGCTGCGGAGTTATAACGCCGGCGCTACCTGGCAAACCGTGCATACCGTTAAAATGGCGGTAGACATCGAGATCAACCCGGCAGATACCAACCGGGTCTATGTCACCTGCGGCTCCCTCGACGACAACGCCCTGAGCGGCGTGTACCGCTCCACCAACGGGGGCGCCTCGTTTACCGAACTGGGCGGCGGCTTGCCGACCTCCTTTTCCGGCAAAACCCTGCTCGGCATGTGCGCATCCAATCCCAATGTGATCTACGCATCGGTTGCGGATGCGCTCACCCAAAAAGGCCTGTATAAAACCACCAACGGCGGCGACTCCTGGACGCTGGTGAACGCCCAAAATACCTGCTCCTACCAGGGCTGGTATTCGCACGACGTGGCCGTACACCCTCAGGATCCCGAAACGTTCATCTGGGTCGGCATCGACGCCTGGAAATCGACGGACAGCGGCAGTTCGCTGGAACAGAAAAGCTACTGGTACAAGTGGTACTTCGGTCAGGTGACGGCCGGCGACGCCGAAGGCCCGTCCGACTACGCGCACGCCGATATGCACCGGGTATATTACCTGGAAAGCGATCCGGCCAAGGTGTACGTGGTGACCGACGGCGGCATCTTTGTCTCCTACGACGGCGGTGAAACCTGGCAGGGCCGCAACGGCGGCTACCAGACCCAGCAGTTCTACGCCAACCTGGGCAACTCGGTTACCAACCCGACGCTGTGCATCGGCGGCATGCAGGACAACGCTACGGCCATTTATTCGGGCGACCCTTCCTGGTTCCGGGTGATCGGAGGCGACGGAGAGTGTGCCGCTATCAGCCCCTTCGACGATCAGATCATGTACGGCTCGGCGCAATACCTGAATCTGTTTAAAAGCATCGACGGCGGCCAGAATTGGTACAACATCACTTCCGCCGAAATGAACGGGGAGGAGGCCTGCTTCAACGGACCGTTTGAGATCGCGCCTTCCGACCCGGCCATTATGTATGCCGGCTCCCAGAGCCTGTTCCGCTCGGACGACCTGGGAGACACCTGGACCAATGCTTCCGGCGGTCAGGTAGCCGGCGGCGATCCGATACTGACCATCGCCATACACCCCACCGATCCGGATCTGGTTTTTTGCAGTACGGCCCCCCTGGTGTCCAACACGGCCCGGGTCTACCAGATCAACGCCGGCGCCAAGACCCAGATGACGGGCCTGCCCAACCGCCTGTGCATGGACATTGCCATTGACCCGGCCCGGCCGGACACCGTGTACGCCGTATTTGCCGGCTTCAATACGCAACACGTCTGGCGCACGGTCAACGGCGGCGCGTCGTGGTCCGCCATCGACAACGGCCTGCCCGACGTACCCACCAATACCATTCTGGTGGATCCGCTGTATCCGGAACACCTGTACGTCGGAAACGACCTGGGGGTGTGGCTTTCCAAAGACGGCGGCGTCTCCTGGGAGCCGTATTCGGCCGGCGCCCCGCAGGCCATGCTGGCCATGCACCTGAGCGTTACGGCCGACCGCAAACTGCGGGTGGCCACCCACGGGCTGGGCGTATGGCAAACGGAAATGGCTCCGCTGGTGGGAACGGAAGAAGTCGCCGGAGCCTTCCGGGTACACCGGATATTTCCGAATCCCGCTTCCGACGCGGCAACCGTGAAGTTTTCCCTGCACCGGGAGGCCAAAACCACCCTTCAGGTGCTGGATGCCGGGGGGAAGGTAGTGCGCCGGGTATTTTCCGGCCGGCTGCCGGCCGGAACGCATGTGCAGCCGGTAGACCTGACCGGCCTGCCGGCGGGCACGTATGGTATTTTACTGGAAACAGGCCGCCAAAGAACCGGCGCCTTGCTGGTGAAAGGGTAGGGTCAGATCTTGCCCAGCAGGAATTTGCGGACCAGGTTCAGGGCCGCCGTTCCGGTCATCTGAATATTTTTCAGCCGGTCGCGGCCGAATACCTGCCGGGTAGCGATGGTGCGCTGCCGGTCGGCCACCGCCATCCAGACCGTGCCTACCGGCTTTTCCGGGGTGCCGCCGTCCGGCCCGGCGATGCCGGAAATGGCCAGGGCGACATCCACTCCCAGGGTATCCAGCGCCCCCCCGGGCCATTTCC
>WBZQ01000241.1_pt1 | contig 20823 bp, 19 predicted proteins | sample 5204251 | NCBI WGS metagenome assembly WBZQ01 (sample SAMN12412402, study PRJNA552823) | activated sludge metagenome | isolation source: activated sludge from nitrification reactor of wastewater treatment plant... | place: USA: Virginia | collected 2017-09
CCCGTACTCGATCGAGTCGGAAACGAGTTGGCGCACCGCCGCGATGGGACGCACGTCGCGCTGGCGTGTGAACCCGATGTCGTGCATCAGGACGATTGCGAGGGCGAACACCACCGCGAGCACACCCGCGCGCACGAGGAACGGCACGCCGAGGTTACCCACCTGTGCCAGGTACCCGCCGGTGACCGATCCGCCGAGCATCCCGATTCCCGTCGCCACCTGCGCCCGGCCGAAGACGCGCTCCATCGGGCCGGCGTATCCGGTCGCGCCCAGCGCGTCGACCACCCACGCCTCGGTCGCGCCCGAGAAGAACGTGAATCCGAGCCCGAGGAGCATCGACACCACCGCCCACCACCAGAAGCCGGCATTGAGATACCACAGCAGGACGTAGAGCAATGTCGTGACGATGAGTGTGAGGATGCCGGCCAGGAACGACAATCGGCGGCCACGCATGTCGGCCACGATGCCGGTCGGCACTTCGAACAGCACCATGCCAGCCGTGAAGCAAGCGTTTGCCGCGAAGGCCTCGAGGTTCGAGAGCCCCGCGTCCAGCAGGAAGATCGTGTTCACCCCCCAGATCAGCGACGCCGCGAGCGTGCAGCCGAACGTCAGGACGTAGTAGGCCCGGGCGATCGACGTCGGCGGTACACCGGAATCGGCGGCGGGGTCGGCCACGTCACCTCAGCCGTGCCCGCCACCTTGACGTGCGCGCCGGCCGCACGACGGGGTGGCGGTCGTTCGCCCGGTCATCCGTATGTCGTTCGAATGCGCCATGCCACGTACCAGCCTGACATCAGGAGCGCTGGCGAACGACCGCGCGATCGTTAAGCGGGCCAGGCATTCGACCGATGACCCGATGATGCGTTGCCGCGCCTTTGCGTTCATCCTGATGCTCATGCTGATGGCTGCCATCGCCCCCGCGGCGCCGGCCGCCGCGGCCGACACGAATGTCTTCGAGAACGCCATCGGCGTCTTGCGGGAGGAGTCGAGCCTGCTGCCGCAGGCCGGGCCCGCGAACTCCTCGGCGTCGAACTACGCGCAGATCCGGACGCAGCTGCAGACCGTCGACGGGATGGGCGACGACCTGCTGCAGCAGTTGGTTGCGGCCGGCATTTCGCCATCGTCGACCCTTACGCGCACGCTGGGCCGGCTGCCGGTTCCCGGATCGCCCGGTTCGATTCCAGCGCCGAGGGACTACGCGACCGCGATCGGAGAGCTGCGAACCCTCGCGGCCGGCCCCCGGACGGTCGGTGCGACGCCCTCCGCATCAGCCGGTCTGTCGCGTGGGGGCATCATCGCGCTGGGCGCCGGCGTGCTGGCTGCACTGGGCGGCGTCGCCGGCCTGGCGATGTGGCTCCGCCGCCGGCGGGATGCGGAGCTGCTGACCATCGCGATGACCGACGCCCTGACCGAACTGTGCAACCGTCGCAAGCTCGATCTCGACATCGAGTCGCTCCGACAGGGCGCACCCGTCGACGTGGCCGTGTTGATGATCGACGTCGACCACTTCAAGCAGATCAACGACCTCAACGGGCACGGAGTGGGCGACGAGGTGCTGCGCCGTGTCGCCTCCGAGCTGCGCGCCCAGATGCGTCCGGACGACCGGCTGTACCGCTACGGCGGCGAGGAGTTCTGCGCGCTCCTGCCGCGGACGCGGCTGTTGGACGCCGGCGTGGTGGGTGAGCGGGTGCGGCACGGGCTCAGCATCGCCAGGATGCCGATCGACGGTGGTGTGACCGTGTCGGTCGGTGTCGGCGCGGGCAGCTCGCCGCAGATGATCGAGCTGGTCGCCCATGCCGACGTCGCGCTGCTGGATGCGAAGCGCACAGGGCGCAACCGTGTGGAGGTCTGGAACTTCGCGGCAGCGCCGGCGGGCTCGCGTCCGTCCGGCCCGTTCGTCGGCGGGTAGTCGCGGCGACAGGCGCCAACTCGGGGATTACGTGGTGTCCCGGCTGGCGTCACGACTGGCCGCGGGTGACGGAGGGACCCGCGGTGGCTGCCCGCTCGCTCGTGCTGGAGTTTAATGGGGGTGCCACCAAGGGAGGCATCATGAAGCGGCTCATCCGAAACACGCGCGTCCTGGTTACCGACGGTGCGAAGGCGGTGGTGCTGCGGAACGAGGGTGACGTCTCAGGCCCGAACCTTCAGCTCGTGCATACGTACGAGCAGGAGCATCCCCCGACGCGCGAGTTGGGAAGCGAGCGGCCGGGGCGCACCTCGGTCGGTCCCGCCCGGCGCGCCGCGATGGAGAACCCGGACTGGCACGCACGCGCCGAGGCTGACTTCGTTTCGGAGATCGCGGCGGTCATGGAGCGCGATCTGCGGGCCGGCGAGTTCGACACGCTGGTGGTCGTGGCCTCGCCCGTGGCGCTGGGCAACTACCGCAAGGCCGTCTCGAAGGTGGTCGCCCAGGTGACCGTTGCCGAGATCGCCAAGGACCTCGTGAACCACAGTCCGGGTGAGATCGCCGCCATCGTGGTGGCGGCACTTGACGCCGGCTGACGGCCGCGTCGGTGTTGCGCCGAGCGACAGCGACGACCATCCTCGGTGAGCTCGACGGTCAGCTCGGGCGGGCGCCCTGACTCGACGGGCGGCGGAAGAACGCCACGAGCGTCGGAATCGCGAGCAGGGCAAACGCACCCACGACCAGCACCGGGCTCTCGCCGAGCACGCCGGCCTCGGCCAGCTCGTGCAGGCCCATGGCGAGCAGGTAGGCGGCAAAGACCAGCAAGAGCACGCTGGTGGCGCTGAAGAACCGGCCGAGGTTCAGGCGTCCGCTGCCGCGGTACACCAGGTAGCCGAGGGCGATGGCCACGGCGAGCCCCGCGATGCCGCCGACAAGATCGCTCAGCATGCCGGTGCTGCCCACCGTGCCGATCAGGAAGAGGGCGGTCTCGACACCCTCGCGCAGCACGCCGACGAACGCGACCAGTGCGAGGCCGACCGCCGAACCGGACGACAGGGCGCGCTCGACCTTCTGTTCGATCTCCCGCCGGATCGAGCGGGCCTGCCTGCGCATCCAGAAGATCATCCACGTGAGCAGTGCCGCTGCCGCGAGCATCGTCGCGGCCTCCCAGATGGCCTCCGCCCGGCCGTGCAGCTCCAGACCCACCGCGAAGAGGCCGACGCCCACCGCGGCGCTGATCACCAGGGCGACCGCGGCGCCCAGCCACACGTAGATCGCGGCGTCATCGCGGCCGGTACGACGCAGGAACGCCAGCACGATGCAGAGCACCAGCGAGGCTTCGAAGCCTTCTCGCAACGTCACAAGCCCAGCGCCCACGCGTCGTCCCTCCGGTCGTTTCAGGAGCGACCGTACATCCGGCGCCTTCTAAATCCAATAGACGTTTGTCATATTCGTGCGACGCCGGTTATCGGGACGGTCGTCCACGCCGCGAAACTTCAGAGCCACCGCTCACCATCGCGACATCCACGTGCCGCTGGGGTGCAGGTACCGGCACGCGAACGAACGGGCCCGCTCTCCGTTCCGATCTCCACCGGCGGGAGGCGGGAGACCGACTACCCGGGCGTGCGTGCCAGCGCGTACAGCTTCATGAACTCGTAGCGCCAGCCGCGCGGGCCGCAGCGTTCGCGCATGCGCTGTTCCACCTTGGCGAGCCATTCGGCCACGTCCGGCGTGGACGGATCGCCGATGATGTGGCCCGCCACCACGCGCATGCGCTCCATGTAGGCCTCCACCGGCACGTGACGCACGCGGCGTTCCATCCAGATGTCGATGGGCTCGAGGCCGGCGGCCGTGAGGTAGCCCTCCATCTCGGGGATGTCGCGCAGGTTGCCGTCGAAGGCGCCGAGCCAGTGGTAGTTGATGGGCTCGACGTCGGCGATCACCTCGCGGTAGGCCTGCTCGCCGCCCTTGCCCGAACACAGGATCGCGATCACCGCGCCGGGGCGCATCGCGCGGGCCATCTGCTCGGCGGCCAGCCACCGCTGCTGAAACCAATGGTAGGCCATCGAGCAGATCACCAGGTCGAACGACGCGGGCGCCACCTGCATGTCCTCCACGCCCGCCTGCAACAGCGATACCTCCACACCCTCGATCTGGCCGAGCTTCGCCTTGAACTGCTCGAGCATGCCCTCGGACGGGTCGACGCCGGTCACGTGGCGGGGGTGAAAGCGATCGATGACCGCCTGGGTCGCCCATCCGGTGCCGCACCCGACATCCAGCACGTCGTCGTACCGGCCCGGCGGGATCGTCAGCACGAGACGCTGTGCGCCTTCGATGTTGAAGCGCACCGCCCCGTCGTAGTCCGACGCGGTCTCGGTGAAGCCCCCGGCGATGGTGTCACGGCGATCGATCGACATGGCCGCATTCTGCCGATCGGCTGACCAGTATTGCCGGCCGGCGTCGATCACCGGCCAGCCGCAGAGGCCCCGGCAGCCCGAACGGGTCGGCGCCGTCGTGAGTCACACCGTCGCGGCGGCATGTCGTTCGAAGCGGCGCAGCGATCGGTCTTCGTCCCGCAGTCGAATCCGCTGATCGGGCCGGCACGAGCGGTCCAGGCGAATCCCGTGCCGGGGGTGATCACATCGGTTTCCCTGAAGTGGCGCTCGGTTCGGCAGTGTGACGGCCCGTGCATGGTCAGGCGCGCGGTGCGACAGCGGGGTGCCCGGGTCGATCGCGCCGCGCACGTCGCGGGCGACGCGACCGGGTCAGCCGGCCACGAGCGCTTCGTCGAACACGCCTGCGGCGCGCCGTGCGAGCGATCGCCCAGCCGGCGAACGGGCACGCTCACTGCGGGCCGTCCTGCGGTTCCAACACGACCACAGCGGTCTGCTGCGAGCGCAAGGCCGCCTCGGCGTCGAGGTTCTTGTCGATCTGGCGCCACCGCTCCCAGAGCCGTTCTCGCTCCTCGCCGTCGGCGGCGTGTGCCCGCACGCGGCGCTGTCCGTCACGCAGGTCGGCCTCAACTTCGGGGTGGGACTGAAGGTTCAACCACCACGCCGGCTCGCCCTCGCCCCAGCCGTTCATCGCGAGCGTGACGTAGTTCGATCCGTCCACGAAGTAGCCGACAATGACCGCATGCTCCCGTCCGGTGCGCCGACCGATCGTCCGCAGACGCATGGTTCCCCACTTGCCGGGCTTCGGTCGCCACAGCCCGATGCGGCCGCCGGTGAGGCGGTAGACGCGTCGGTGGGTGACCCAGAAGAGGCGTACGAACCAGCGGGGCGGCAGCCGCGGCGCCTTCGGCGTCGTCTTCGTCATGAGCTGAGCCACTTCGTACCTCCCACTCTCAAGCACGTTGCGTTGTGTCGGCATCCGCGTTGCGGAGGCGAAGGCAACGATCGACGCGAAAGCGGTCCAGGTTGCGCCGATCCTTCTCGGAGAAGGAGGCGGCGACCTCGGCCAGCGGTACGACCTGCGGCCGATCCACCGGGACCGCCGCCCCGTCGTGGACGATCGTGGCCGATCCGCGTGCCAGCACGTTCCTCACCCAGTTGGCCGACGTTCCGTACGGCAGCGCGATCACGAAGCCGTCGCCGCTTGGTCTGGCATCAACCGGAGTCTCGTACTGCGACCCGGTCGAACGTCCGGTGTGGTGAATGACAGAGGCGGTTGCGCCCTGCGTCCCGGCGGTCCGCAACACACGCGGGTTCACAATGGTCCGGTTGAATCGGCGTACCAGCCGGCGCACGGTTGGCGACGCTCGCCTCATCCCGGTGAAGAAGATCAGGCCGATCGCCGCGAGCCCGACGACCAGGCCGCCGAGGGCGATGGCAGTGAGGCGCAACACGAGAACACCCTTCGTTCGTCGTCGTCGATTCGCCTCCACCGACTGTAACTCGTCGCCCTCACGAACGCACCGGGACGAACGGCCTCATCGACGCCGCACGCCTCCGTGACCGTCCGGGTGTCCCAGCCGGATGATCACGGAGGCGATGCGACGCTGCGCCCGGCTCAGCCGGCCGAGGTGGGCTCGGCGACGAGTGCGGGTGCAGCCTGGCCGGGCAACCGGCGGTCCATCCAGCCCGGCAGCCACCAGTTGGCCCGTCCCAGCAGCTTCATCGTGGCCGGCACGAGCACCATGCGCACGATTGTGGCGTCGATGAAGATCGCGGTGGCCAGCCCCAGCCCGAACATCTTGGTCCACGGATCGTTGCCGGCGACGAAGCCCAGGAACACGCTCACCATGATGAGGGCGGCCGAGGTGATGACGCGGGCCGTCGACGCCAGGCCGTGCACCACCGCCGTGTCGTTGTCGCCGGTCGCGAGGTAGTGCTCGCGCACCCGCGAGAGCAGGAACACCTCGTAGTCCATCGACAGCCCGAACACGATGGCGAACATGAACAGGGGGATGAACGAGACCACCGGCACGCTCGTGTGCACGCCGATCAGCGATGCGCCCCAGCCCCACTGGAACACCATCACCATCACGCCGTAGGCGGCGCCGATGCTCAGCAGGTTCATCGCCGCTGCCTTCAGCGCCACCAGGATCGAGCGGAACACCACCACGAGCAGCAGCACCGACAGGCCGACCACGGCGGCGACGAACGCCAGCAGGCGGTCGGCGACGCGGTCGCTCGTGTCGACCATCACGGCTGTTCCGCCGGCCACGTGTGCGTGCGCACGTGAGTTGACGAGCGCGTTGGGAATCACCGTCGCCCGCAGGCGGGCGAGCGTATCGCGGGTGGCGGCCGCCTGGGGCGGCGTCGTCGGCGTCGCGATCAGCGATGCGACCCCGGAGCGCGTGTCGACGACGGCCGGTGCGACCGAGGCGATGCCAGGGTCGGCTGCCAGTGCCTGGCGCAGCGGGGTGAGCGCCGTCGCATCGCCTGCGGTGTCGACCGCCACCAAGAGCGGCGCGTTCGCGCCCGGTCCGAACCCGGTGGCGATCAGGTCGAAGGCCCGGCGCTCGGTGCGCGACTGGGGCAGCGTGCCGTCGTCCGGCGTGCCGAGCCGCAATGCCAGTACCGGCGCGGCCAATGCCAACAGCACGACCGTGGCGCCGACCACGTAGGCCTTGGCGTGGCGGGTGACGTGGGTGCCCCAGCGCTCCCAGCGCGACGACGCCGCCCGAGAGGTCCCCACGCCACGGCGGTGCACCGACAGGCGGTTGATCCACGGGCCTGCCAGCCCGAGCAACGCCGGCAGCAGCGTGACCGACGCGGTCATCATCACCAGCACGACCGTCGAGATGGCGACGCCGGCGGCGGTGACGAACGGGATGCCGGCCAGCGCCAGTCCCAGGATCGCGACCAGCACGGTGCCGCCGGCGAACACCACCGAGCGTCCGGCGGTCGCCACGGCCATCCCGATGGACTCATGCTGCGCCATTCCCTGGGCCAGGTGCTCGCGGTGACGCGATACCAGCAGCAGCGAGTAGTCGATCCCGACGCCCAGTCCGACCATGGCCGCCATGGCGGGGGTCCAGCTGGGGATCGTGATCAGGTGGGTCACCAGCGGTAGTGCGCCGAGGCCGAGCGCGAGGCCGAACAGCGCCAGCACGATGGGCAGCCCCATCGCGATCAACGAGCCGAACGCCACGAGCAGGATGATGGCCGCGACTGCGACGCCCACCAGCTCTCCGGCCGAGTTCCCCGGCTCCTCGTAGGCGAAGAAGAGCTCGCCGCCGGCTTCGAGCTGCAGTGTGCGTCCTGTCGCCCCCGCCCGTGCGTCGGCAAGTGCTCGTTTGAGGTTGCGCAGGTCACTCGCGCTGAGCTGCTGCTGCGGTGGGTACTGCACCTGCATCAGCACGACGCGACCGTCGGGCGAGACACTGCCGGCGGGGTCCGACACGCTCACGACCTTCGGCAGGGACGCCAGCCGCGCTCGTACCGCTGCGGCAGCCGACCGCGCTGCCGCCGAGGTGGTGAAGCGCGCGCCCGCGTCGGTCGGCGTCATCACGACCTGCGCGGTGAGGCCCGACCGGCTGGAGCCGGCCCGATCGAGCAGCTGGATGGCGCGGTCCGAGTCGCTGCCCGGCACGCCGAAGCTGTCGTCGAGTCGACCACCAAAGGCGGCTGAGGCACCGATCACCCCCACAGCCACGGCAAGCCAGCAGGCGATGGTGATCAGGGGATGGCGGGCGGCGCTGCGACCGAGCGCGAACAGGATGCGAGACATGGGACACCTCCGAACGAGGGAGTAACTGCGTGTTCCCATGCTCCGGGGCGAGGCTGTCCCGGCGCATCGGCGCTTCGGCTCGAATCGCACCGGCCGAAGGGATGGTCCCAATCTCCGTCTTTCGGCCGATCCGCCACGATGCGCACCCGGCCTACAATCAGGGCATGGTCGCGTTCCTTCGATCGTTCTGGACCGAGCCCGCCATTGCCGGGGCGCCGCGACGCGTGTGGCGCGACTGGGTGCTGCTCGCGGTCTTCGTCGCGCTGTGCTTCGTCGAGGTGTTCACGCGACCGGACATCCCGTATCGCTGGCTGTCGTTCGCGATCGCCCTCGCCGGGACTCCGCTGCTGCTCGTCCGACGCACCTCCCCGCTGCTCGCCGCCGGCGCGATCTTCGGCGCGTCGATCCTGCTCGACATCGTCGCGCTGTTCGGCGACCGGCTGACCCCCGGGCTCTACAGCATGGGGTACGCGGTGATCCTGGCCTACGCCCTGTTCCGCTGGGGCTCGGGCCGCCATGCACTCAGCGGTCTGGTCGTGATGCTCGTCGGCGTGACGCTGTCGCTCGGGTTCACGGACACCGTCGCGAGCGAGGCGGTCACCGGCTTCCTGCTCTTCTTCGCGATCCTGGCGTCTGGCGTGGCCCAGCGGTACCGGGCCGGCGCCCGGGCGTCCAAGCTCGACGAGGTGCGCTCACGCGAACGCGAGAACCTGGCTCGCGATCTGCACGACACCGTCGCACACCATGTGTCGGCCATCGCGATTCGCGCGCAGGCCGGCCTGGCGGTGGCCCCCACCGATCCGACCGCCGCGCTCGAGGCGCTGCGGGTGATCGACGCCGAGGCGTCGCGCACGCTCGCGGAGATGCGCACGATCGTGCGCGGACTCCGTCGCGATGACGAGGCTGAGCTGGCCCCGTTGCCGCGCATCGCGGACGTGCCCCGCTTGGCGGCGGACACACCGGGCGGACCCGAGGTGCACGTGCAGTTGCAGGGCGACGCCGCCGACGTGCCGGCCTCGGTCGCGACCGCCGCCTACCGGGTTGCGCAGGAGTCCATCACCAATGCGCGGCGGCACGCACGGCGGGCGAGCCGCATCGACGTGGTGGTGCGCACCGGTGACGACGCGGTCACCGTCGAGGTCACCGACGACGGCGACGCCGGTGCCGCCCGTCGCGAGGGTGGCTTCGGCATTGCCGGCATGATCGAGCGCGCCGAGGGCCTTGGCGGTACCTGCACCGCCGGTCCCAGAGAGGGCAAGGGATGGATGGTCACCGCGGTCCTGCCACGGCGCGGGGTGTCGGCGTGAGCATCCGCGTGATCGTCGCCGACGACCAGGAGATCGTGCGCACCGGGCTGGCGATGATCCTCGACGCACAGCCCGGTGTCGAGGTGGTGGGGCAGGCCAGGGACGGTGCCGAAGCCGTCGCCCTCGCGCAGTCGCTGCGCCCGGACGTGTGCCTGCTCGACGTCCGCATGCCGGGCATGGACGGCGTGGAGGCCACGCGTCGACTGGCCGGCCCGGACGTCGCCGAGCCCACCGCCGTGGTCATCATCACCACCTTCGATCTGGACGAGTACGTGCACGCGGCACTCAAGGCTGGCGCCCGTGGGTTTCTGCTGAAGGACGCCGGCCCGGACCTGCTCGTGCAGGCGATTCGGGCTGCGGCGAGCGGCGACGCGTTGATCGCCCCCAGCGTCACGGCGCGCCTGCTCGCGACGTTCGCCGACACCGGTGCCGGCCCGGGTCCGGCGCAACCGCGCGAGCCGCTGACCGACCGGGAGGAGCAGGTGCTGGCCACGCTGGCGCGCGGTCGCACCAACACCGAGATCGCCGAGGAGCTCTACATCAGCCTCAGCACGGTGAAGACCCACGTCGCCAGCCTCATGGACAAGCTCGGCGCCCGCAACCGCGTGGAGATCGCGATCTGGGCCCACGAGACCGGCCGGGTGACGTAGGCCGCGAAGCTCGGCTACCGGCGGCGTGCCAGCAGCGCGGTGCGCGAGAGGTCGAAGGTGAAGTCGTCGCGGTTCGTCACGCAGCGCGGGTCCGCCGGGTCGGCCAGCGCGTGCAGCAGCTCCCGGTCCGCGGCGTCGAGGCGGTCTCCAACCCGCTTCGCGCTGCCGCGCAGTTCCTCGAGCGCAAGCTTCTGCGCCATCGGGTCCAGGGGTGAGGGCAGCGTGAGATCCAACTCGCGGTGCTCGAGCACGTCGAAGCCGGCGGCGGTGAGCTGCGCCGGCCAGTCGAGCGTCGTCGCGCCGGGCGGGAGATGCTCCTCCAACGCGGCCCGCACGACAGCGGCCAGCCGCTCGCCGAACCCGGCCCGCCCGACGTCGAACCCGGTCGGCAGCGTGCCGTAGAGACGGCGCAACTCGATGATCGCGAACACACCGCCGGGTCGCAGCAGCCGGTGGATCCGGGCCAACGTGCGTGGGAGGTCCTCGACGTGGTGGAGCACCATCGACGCCCATGCCACGTCGACCGACGCCGCAGGGGCGACATGGTCGAACGAGTACTCCAGGTCGGCTACGACCGTGGTGACCCGGTCGGCCACGCCGAAGCGGGCGGCCCGCGCGGGCACGCGCTCGAGCAGCGGGGCGGATCCATCCGCCGCGGTCACGATCGCGCTGGGGAAACGCCGTGCGAGTGCCACGGCCGCGGCGCCGGGGCCGCTGCCCAGATCGACGATGCGCCGCACCTCGGCGAGCGGGCCTGCCGCCGCCGCGACCGCATCGAGTACCGGCGCCAGCAGCGGCAGCGTGACGTCGCCCTCGAGCTCCAGACGGTCACCGAACGCATTCCAGTCGCGCCAGGGCACGTCGCGTCCAGCGGGCCCGCCGTCTGCGTGGCCGTGCTCATGGTGGTGAGAGTGTCCCATCGCCCGACTGTAGCCGAGGACAGTCGGCGGGCTCGGCCCGGTCGAGCGCCCGCACACCGCTCGTGCGCTCGCTCGCGATCGTTTCGTCGCCAACGATCACGTACTACTATCTGCGACCTCGCGCTCGGCAATCGTAACCGTGTGTTTGGGGGTATCGGCGATGGGCCTGTTCGACAAGATGGCCAAGAAGATGATGGAGAGCGCGGTGGAGGTTGCCGGCTCCCTGTCAGGGGCGATGGGTGGGGCGCAGGAGATCACCGACGGCGTCGAGGGCATCGGAACGGTCGCGGAGGTGCAGGTCGTCGAGGACTACGCGATGACCTACATCAGGCCCATCGCGATGGTCATCGAGATCCCAGGACACGAGCCGTATCCCGCGCGGCCGATGACGTCGTTCCCACGGGAGAAGCTGCCGCGCCAGGGGCAGCGTTTGCCGGTGAAGGTCAGCGCGTCCGATCCGATGAAGATCGCCGTTATGTGGGACCAGGTGCCGACCGGGCTGGAAGCCGGACTCGCCGCAGCTCAGGCGGCGGCGCAGTCGCCACCGGCCGCCGGTGACGGCGGCCTGCTCGGCGAGCTCGAGCGGCTCGCGGCGCTTCATGCCTCCGGTGCGATCAGCGACGAGGAGTTCACCGCGCTCAAGGCGCGCGTCATGAAGAGGTAGCGCTCCGCGGCGCAACTCAGCCCGCGGGCGGCTGGTCGGCCCCCACCGTGTCGAGGGTCGTCGACATCGGCGGGGTTCGCACCGCCATCAGGAGCGGCAGCACGGCCATGCCCACCGCCCCGCCGACGATGGCGAGCAGGCCGAAGCTCGCTCCCGCGACCACCACCCCGCTGCCCAGCCCTCCGGCGGCACCCGCCAGGGCGAGTGCGACGTCCGCGGCGCCCTGCGTGGCCGCCCGCCGTTCGATCGGCACGGAATCGGTCAGCAGCGCCGTGGCGCCGATGATCGCGAGATTCCAACCAAGACCCAGCAGCATGAGGCCCACCGCGAGCGCCGGGGTGGACCGCGGCGGGGCGAGCGCCGCAACCAGCCCCGCGGCGCCCAGCGTGACGGCTCCCGCTGCGATCATGGCGCGTCGCCCGACGCGGTCCACGAGCGTCCCGGTGAGCGGCGAAGGCAGGAACATCGCCGCGATGTGAAGTGAGATGACCAGGCCTGCCGCGCGCAGGCTGTGGCCGTGGTCCTTCATGTGCACCGGGGTCATCGTCATGATCGCGATCATCACCATCTGGGCCACCACCATGACGGTGGCGGCGAGCCGCACGGCGTGAGCGTCGGTTGCGATCACCGGGGTCACCCGCGTCAGGCCGGCGGTGTCGACCGGCGTTCTGCGTGCGACGACGAGGGGATCGGGCCGCAGGAGCACGAGCACGATCAGTGCGCCCACCAGGTAGGCGACGCCCGAGAGCAGGAACGGTCCGGCAAGCCGAGGAATGTCGAACCGCCCGGCGACATCGCCGGTGACGTCCACGAGGTTCGGTCCGATCACGGCGCCGATCGTGGTGGCCACCAGCACGATGCTGATCGCGCGGCCGCGCTGGTCGGGGCGCGCCAGGTCGGCCCCCGAGTAGCGCGCCTGCAGGTTGGTGGCCGTACCCGAGCCGTAGAGCAGCAGCGACAGCAGCAACAGTGGCACGTTGTCGCTCGCGGCAGCCGCCACGGTGCCCGCGCTTCCCAGCGCGCCCACCGCAAACCCGAGGGCAAGTCCGGGGCGTCTGCCCGCACGCTGGGAGACGGCTCCCACCGCGAACGCGGCGATTGCGGACCCCAGCGTGAAGAGCGCCGCCGGCAGACCGGCCCAGCCGGTGCCGCCGATCATGTCCTCGGCCAGCAGCGCGCCGACGGCGACGCCGGCGGCGAGGCCGGCGCCGCTGAACACCTGTGCGGCAAACAGCACACGCAGTGTGTGTCGCTGCGTCGCCTCGCGGCGCTGGTCCACGGCCCGGCTCGTGGCGCTAGATCGGCTCGCCGCCGCGCAGGTCCGGATGGTGGCGCATGAGCTGCTCGTCAAGGTCGTCGAGCTCGCGGGCGCGCGCAACGCCGCGATCGGCGCCGACGCGGGCGTAGTGGGCGTCGAGCGCCGGTCCGCCGAAGTGGCCGGAACCGTACGCCTCCCAGCCCTTGAGCATGTACAGGTAGATGTCGGCCACGCTCATCCGATCGCCGGCCAGCCAGTCGCGCCCGGTGAGCTGCTGCTCGATGTGGGTGCCGACCTGGTCGAACTTCTCACGGCCCTTTGCCCGCACCGCCTCGTGACCAGACTCGTCGGCCGCGAGGAAGCCGGGCCACAGCACCGGGTAGTGGATGTTGTGCACCGTGTTGGCGAGGTACACCACCCAGCGCAGCAGGTCGCCGCGGCCAGGATCACCAGGCAACGGACCGAGCTTGGCCGCGGGGAAGCGCTCCACCAGGTACAGCAGCACCGCGCCGGTCTCGGCAACCGTCACGTCGCCGTCGCGGATGGCCGGCACCGTCTTCAGCGGATTGGCCTCGGCGAACCCGGGCAGGTCACGCCGGCGCGGGTGGACGTTGTGGACCGTGTACACGATGCCGCCCACCTCGAGTGCCGCGCGCACGGCGAAGCTCGACGAGCCGGTGATTTGGAAGAAGTCGATCATGCGCGGCACCCTACTTGTCTGTGCCCGGTGCGCCCGTTGAATACGGGATGCGGGTACCCACCTGCGCCGCACGATCGCAGCGACGCTCGGCATCTGTCGCCGCGCTGACAGCGGCACTGTCGACCGCGCGAACGACGTGTCGGTGGCCCCAGCCTACGGTCGGTTGGTCCGATTGAACCGACAGAAAGGCAGACCCATGACCTCCCACCCAACACGTCCCGCGCCTCGCGCCGGCCGGCGACACGGACGCAGCGTGGCGCTGACCGCGCTTGCGCTCGCGTCGATGGCAGGCGGCGCGACCGCACAACGCGCAGCGGTCACGGTGGCGCCAACAGCCGTGATACCGGCGAACGCACCGCCCATCACCGCGGTCCCGACGCGACCCGCGCTGGCTGATCCCGGCAAGTTCCAGGACGTCCCGATCACGGCGGCGCCGACGCCCACCACCACCGCCCACGATCCCATGGAGCTGGTCGCGCTGCTCGCGTCACCGTACCGCGGCCGGATCGTCATCCCGAGCGACGCGCGCTGGGAGATGAACAACCCGTGCGGTGCGCGCGACGAGTTCGGTCGCTGCGTCACGACGCCGTTGCGCGACCTGGTGATCCGCTCGGGCGTCGAGCTCATCGGCCAGCGCGGCTTCCTCGGCCTGCGCCCCGAGCTGCGCGCGACGTTCACCTCCGAGAACTACACGCTGTTCGTCGCCTACGGCAACGACATTCGCGTCAGTGGGATCCACTTCCGCGGTCCGTCGTCGTCGAAGTCGAGCAAGCTTGCGACCGTCGGGGCGATCATGGCGATCCAGGATCCGGTCGGGCAGACCGGCCGTCGCGTCACGATCGCCGACAACGAGTTCGACGCCTGGACCGGCTGGGGCGTCAACGTGTGCGGCAACTACGCTGCCAGCGATCCGGCCAACCCTGTCTGCGACACCGGGCCACGTGGCCCCATCGAGCACACCGGCCCGCTCACCACGCGAGCCGACGCCGAGTCGATGCGGGTCGAGCGCAACGCGTTCCACCACAACGCCCGCGACGGCGCCGGCTACGGCGTGGTGGTGAGCGGCAACGCCTACGCGACGATCTGGGGCAACGTCTTCGACTTCAACCGTCACGACGTCACGTCGGACGGCCGCGCCTTCAACGGCTACATCGCCCGGTTCAACTACGCCCTCCAGGGTGGGTTCACCTACGGCTCCAGCGGCTACTGGGGACAGCACTTCGACGTCCACGGCAGCGGCACCCCGGAGAGCCGGAAGAACGGTCACTACGACGGTGGCATGGCCGGTGAGTTCTATGAGATCGCGCTGAACACCGTACGAGGGGAACAGACCTACGGATTCGGACCGTTCACGAAGACGCGGCCCGCGTTCGAGCTGCGCGGGCGGCCCACGATGGGTGCCCACTTCCTCGGCAACGTCGTCACCCACGACGACCGCGGTGAGGCGGTGCGCTTGAAGGGCCTCGGAATCCCGAGCCCTGCGCTCTACAACCTCACGGTCAACGGCAACCGCTACGACACCGACTTCTCGGACGAGCTCGCAACCGGCGACTTCGATGGCGACGGCTTCGCCGACGCCTTCGTCGCCAATGGCACCGGTTGGTTCTTCTCACGCGGCGGACGCATGCCGTGGGAGTTTCTGCGGCCGTCGAACAAGCGCATCCGAGACCTCGCGTTCGCCGATATCGACAACGACAAGGTCACCGACGTGCTCTACCGTGACGGCGCGGGCAGCCTGGGCTACGTCAAGAGCGGGGCGGCGGCCGACGTCACTGCGCTCACCACGCTGCCGGTCCCGATCGCGCAGCTTCGCAGCGGTGACTTCGATGCGGATGGTCGCACGGATCTGTTCTTCACCGCCAACGGCCAGTGGAAGATCTGGCGCGGCGCCACACGCACCTGGACGGACGCACAGACATCCGGCCAGTCAATCGCCGATCTGCTGTTCGGCGAGTTCGACGACGTGCCCGGCACCGATGTCGCGACGGTGCTCGCCAAGGAGTGGGCGGTGTCGCGCGGCGGCACGCAGTCGTGGACGCATCTGAACGCCAGGCTCGTCGGCCGTTTTGCCGGCGCGGTGGCCGCCGACTTCGACGGCAATGGTCGCACCGATATCGCCGTGTCCGGTGGCGGGAAGTGGCGCTTCAGCCCCGACGGGCGCGGACCGCTGCGGACCCTTCGCGCCGGCGGGGGCGACCTCGGCAAGCTGCTGGTCGGCCGCTTCGCCGGAGGCAGCAAGGCGATGGTGGTCGGCTTCGGTCACCCGCTGATGAAGAACGGCAACCGGCTCTTCGTCTGGCGGGGTCTCGGCAGCTCGAACGCATTCGTGGTGCACTCATCACAGAACATGCGGTGAGCCCATCGCGGTCGATCCGGTCCGGCGCCGGTCACTCGTGAGTGGCGCCGGACCATCCGTGAGACGTGGCTACCTCGCGACGCAGTTGGTGAGGCGCCCCGACAGCTGGATGCGGCACTCGCGACGGACCGGACGGACGGCCGTGCCTTGCTTCACGAGCGTCACGCGAATGGCGCGGCCGATGGCGCCCGGGTTCGTCACGCGCACGTCGATGACCGAACCGCTCGACAATCGGAGCTGCTTGAACAGGGTGCCGAAGCTCACGCGGGTGCCTTCCGCGAGGGTCGTGCGCGCGAGCCGGCAGCCACGCACGCACTTCAGCGACACCTGATCGCCACGGACGACCTTCAGGACGGTGAACGCGCGCACGCTCAATCGGCCGCCTGCCTGTGCGACGCCAACGCCGGCCTGTGCCTGGATCACCCTGCGTGGCCCGCTGACCTTGGCGGCTGCGGTGGCGATGTCATCGGCGCCCGCCTTGGCGTCGCCCGGCGTGGAGTCCAGGTCGGGTTCGCCTGCGCCCACGATTTCCGCCGTAAGCAACCCGGCGCCGGGGGCCTGGGCAGCGATGGTCACCACGATCTGTGTCTGGCCTCCGGCGGCGACGGGGGCGGGCGACCAGACCGGCGTGCGGGGCCCGCCGCCCAAGACCGGCCGTGCCACGCGCAGCCCACGCGTCCGCAGGGCGATGCGCAGACCCGTTGCGACATCCGGTCCGGCGTTGCGGACCGTAAGGGTCACCTTCGCGGACCGGCCCATCGGCAGCTTCGCCGGCAGTCCGGCGATGGCGATGGACGCGTCGACGGCGTGCGCAACCATGCTGCCGGGAGGCAACGTGAGCGGGGCGGTGGCCGGGACCGCCACGTTCGCGGTGCCGGGGCCGTTGCCGAGCTCGCCGTTCGCGTCGGAACCCCAGCACGTCAGCGATCCGTCGTTGAGGGTGGCGCAGGTGTGGGGGCCGCCGGTGGCCACGGCGACCGCGGTGTGGCCTCCCGGCAATGCGGCGCCCACGGGCACCGGCGATGAGCCGCCCACTCCGACGTCGTCGCCCAGCTGGCCCCGGTCGTCCGCTCCCCAGCAGGCCACGGCGTCGCCGGCGGAGACCGCGCAGGTGTGCTCGCCCGAATCGCCGCTGGAGGTGCTGATGGCCGAGACGTCGCGCAACAGGGTGACCGGTTGCGGCAGGGGTTGTTGCAGGTAGGTGGTGTTGTTGCCGAGCTGGCCGCTGTAGTCGGCGCCCCAGCACCATGCGCCGCCGGTGTTCAGGGTCGCGCAGGTGCCCGCCCGGCCCGCGCTGAGCGCGCTCGCCCTGCTGCCGGCGGGCAGCTGCGTCTGGACCGGCTCCACGCGGATCTGCGGATCGGTGGTCGGCGGGTCGCCGATGTCGGTGCCCAGCTGGCCGGAGGAGTCTGCTCCCCAGCACCAGACGGTGCCATCGGTCATCGCCGCACAGCTGTGATCGCCGCCGGCGCTCACCGCGCCGGCCTTCCGATCCGCCGGCACCAGGGCTTGCACCGGGGTGGGGGCGTCGCCGTATGGCTCCGGTCCGTCGCCGAGCTCACCGCTGCCCTCGGTGCCCCAGCACCACACCGTGCCGTCGTCCATTGCGACGCACGAGTGGCGGTCGCCCGCGCTGAGCGACACGGCGCGAAGGCCGGACGGAAGGGGGACGTGCACGGGAACGCCGCTCGAGACCAACCTGATGTCATTGCCCAGCTCAGCCTGCTCGTCGCGGCCCCAGCACCACACCGAACCGTCGTCGAGGATCGCGCAGGTGTGGGCTCGGCCCGCCGACACGGACGTTGCCGTGCGTGCCGCCGGCAGCGCCACGGGGACGGGCGTGTCGCTCACCACCCCGACGCCGAACGCCGGGTCGTTGCCCAGCTGCCCGAACTCGTCCGAGCCCCAGCACCACACCGCGCCGGTGGCGACGATCGCGCAGGTGTGGTTCAGGCCGGCATCGAGCCGCCCGGCCTGGAACGTCCGCACCACGCTGCCTGCCGGCTCAGCCGTGGCGATCGGGGAAAGCAGCAGCGCGACGAGCGCCGCAAGCCAGCCTGACCATGACCGGGGTGTTTGCAGGGACCGGAGACGTTGCACGGCGAAACCATAGCCGCCGGTACCCGCGCCGGCATCGCCTGTTTCCGCGGCGCCTGGCGACGGCGAGCGAGCCGACGGGTGGGTTCGGTTCGCCTGCGTCCCGGACGCCCCGGGAAGCAGGCGATGCGACAAGCTGGGTTAGTCGCCCGAGTGCGCGCTGTTGGTGTCGATGTAGGCGGCGAGCGCGTCGACCTGTTCGGCCGTCAGGGTCTTGCCGTACGTCGCCGGCATGATGCCCTTCGTGAAGCCGGTGACGATCTCGGCGTCGGGGTCGACGATCATCTCCTTGAGGGCGTCAGCCTTGTCATCCGGGGCGATCGCGTCGAGGTCCGGGCCCACCGCGCCGGTGGTGCCGGCCGCCTTCAGCATGTGGCACGACCCGCACGCAGCCGCACCGGTCGCCGGGTTGCCGTCTACGAAGAGCGCCTTTGCGTCAACCGCGCCAGTGGTGGCCGTCGTCGCGGTCGTCGCGGTGGACTGCGTTGCCGCCGTACTGGTGGTCCCGCCCGATGTGTCGCCGGCGGTCGTGGTGCTGCTCGAACCACAGGCAGCCAGTCCGAGTGCTGCGAGCACTGCGCCGGTGGCTATGAGAACGCGAATCTTCATCGGGAGTGCTCCTCGGTTCGGGAAGTATCTGGAGACTATTCCCAACGAAGAGTGGCGGTGCTCAGTAATAGTCCACCATCTGGCCGCGCGAATCCCGCATGGCGACGTCGCGCCAGCCCAGTTGCCGTCGCGCGATGCGCTCGGGCAGTGTGTGCGGTGCAGGCGGGGAGGTCATCGCGTCCGGCTGCAGAGGTCGTCCCCAACCCGCCGAGGCGCAGATGGCACACGAATCCGGCAGCGGCATCGACTACTCGCAGCTGCACCGCATCGACAGTCCCGCCAACCGGGTCCTGCGCAGGGACCTCTGGCTGCCGGGCGACGATCTCGGTCAGCACTCCTTCGTCACGCCCGCCTACTTCGACGAGTTCGCGACTCGCCTCGGCATGGGCACCACCACGCGGGTGCTGGATGTCGGCAGTGGCACCGGCGGTCCCGCGGTGTACATGGCGTCGCGGAGTGGCTGCGACATGACCGGCCTCGAGATCAACGCCGTCGGCGTGGAGGTCGCACATCGCCTCGTGGCCGACGCAGGGCTCGACGACCGGGTGCGGTTCGTGCAGGCCGACGGCATGGACATGCCGTTTCCGGACGGTGCCTTCGACGTCGCGATCAGCATGAACGTGATGAACGTGTTCGAGGACAAGGTCGGCCTCTTTCGCGAAGTCCGCCGCGTGCTCCGGCCCGGGGGCACGTGGGCGTTCCTTTCCGGTACGTTCGACTTCGCGCCAGGCGACGAGGAACTGCGCGCCCGCCTCGCCCGTGGCTACGCGATCCCCCAGTACACCGACACGCTCGCCGGCTACAAGGCGAAGCTGCGCGAGGCCGGGTTCGTGGTGGACGAGGTGCGCGAATACCTCAGCGACTTCCGCGCCACCGTCAAGCGCTGGCTCGACGCCTGGACCAAGCATCGCGATGCGATCGCAGCCGAGCAGGGCGAGGAACAGACCGACTACCACATCGTCTACTTCACGACCTATCTCCAGATGATCGATGCCGGCAAGGCCTCCAACCACTTCGTGATCGCGACGCGCGCCTGACACGCGGCTACGGCAGCCGGGCCCTCAGTTCGCAGCGACTCGCGCGGTCGCGCCCGGCACCGCCGTCGCAGAGGTCGCGCCCCAGGCCACCGAGGAGCTGGTCAGCGCCGTCGCCGCCCAGCAGCCGATCGCGGCCAGGTCCGCCAAACAGCGTGTCGTCACCCGGCCCACCGCCCAGCTGATCGTTCCCCGCGCCGCCGAACATCCGGTCGCGGCCAGGCCCACCGAGCAGGCGGTCGTTGCCCCCGTCACCGCCCACCACATCGTTGCCGACCCCTCCGCCGAGCGTGTCGCGACCATCGCCACCGCAGATCACGTCGGCACCGCCGCGCCCGCTGATGGCGTCGTTGCCGCCGAGGCCCACAATCACGTCACGCCCGGCGGTGCCCACGATGCGGTCGGCGCCGGGCGTACCGACGATCGTCGCGACGAGACCGAGGCAGCGGGGGCGGTTCGCCGGAGCTCCCGGCGCGATCGGCGGAGGTGCCGGTAGGCCGGACACCAGCGGGTGCGGGTACGCGTAGGGCGCGTACCACGCCTTCCAGATGTTGGTCTGGGAGCACTGGTAGAGGATGCCGGTGTCGGTTGCGAAGTACCCGGTGCCGCCGCCACGCTCCGCCGGGTTCGTCGCACACGTGGGCGGGCGCCTGGCGAGCGTGCCGTGGCCCATTCCGGTCGACCCGTTGAATGGCGCCGACGCCGAGCTCTGCTGCGCGATCGACACGGCATCGTAGTAGTCGCGATCGGGCTTGATGTGATCGAGCACGGAGGGGTTCGTGGCGCCCCACGGGTCGGTCACGGTCAGGTCGACCTTCGCGCCGGTGTCGGTCCAGGCATTGTTCCACGCGTACATCGGCACGAGGTTGCCGGCGAAGTCGCGACCCGGCTGGTGCCAGCACGGGTAGCCGAGGTAGGTGGCTTGCGGCGTGCGGTTACCGTCGAGGGGGTTGGTCCCGTCGCAGCGGCCGAGGCTCGTCGGGTAGCCGGCGGCCTCCGGGCCGGCGGACCTGTAGTGGGTCATCTCCAGTGCCGACGAGGTCCGTCCGCTAAAGGGCGTGAAACGGTTGTCGAAGGCGATGAACTCGCCGGAGCCCTGGTGGTGGAACAGGCGGTAGCCATCGACGAAGCTCCCACCCGCCCCG
>WBZQ01000967.1_pt1 | contig 20823 bp, 22 predicted proteins | sample 5204251 | NCBI WGS metagenome assembly WBZQ01 (sample SAMN12412402, study PRJNA552823) | activated sludge metagenome | isolation source: activated sludge from nitrification reactor of wastewater treatment plant... | place: USA: Virginia | collected 2017-09
CGTTTCACACGCCTGTTAGTATCCGGTCGCGGGGTGGAGCAGCCTGGTAGCTCGTTGGGCTCATAACCCAAAGGTCGTCGGTTCAAATCCGGCCCCCGCAACCAACCTTTCTCATCTCGCTTCAAGCACTTAGAGCAGTTTCATAACAGGCCTCGGTACTCGCTTGAGAAGCCGATTGTGCTAAATTTGTGCGGCTTCCTGCCGGAACGCAATCCAAGACCTTCACGTATCCGTAGCAGTCAAGAACGGCTGCGAACCACTCCACAATCCAGCGCGTGCGCGGGCTCAAACGCGAGCCGTCGCGGCTTCACAGTACGGGAACGACTCGCAAGACTCAGACGCGAGTCGAGGGTCCACGAGGATTGAAGCCTATCGCTGAAATCGATGGCTCGGAAGTTGACGAAGTCAGACGAATTGTTCAATTTTAGAAGGCAGAATGCGTTCTCTAGGGTAATCTATCGTCTATAGATAAGACGCCTATTGTAGGCGAACTGAGTTTCTGACAATAGGGTTCCCCTGATATCAAATAACTTGAGGCAACCCGAGTACCCCCGAGATTGTATGCCATCACTTCCTCGTCACCAATGCCTGATCTATAAGGGCTCTCCTAAGCCGCATCTTCGGGGGATCTCTGCGATCATACGGCAAAAACTGACGGAGAACTATCGCTGTCTGTATCTTGATACTCCGCCCAGAGTGGCCGGCATGCATCCCTATCTACTCGCCGCCGGGATCGATGTCACGCAAGAGCTTGCGAAAGGCAGTCTCGTGTTGTCCTCTGGCACCACCCATCTCATACAGGGGCGGTTCAACGCTGATCAAATGTTGGGCTTGCTCGAGCAGGCCTTGAACCAGGCGACGAAGGACGGCTATCGAGGGCTGTGGGCGTCTGGTGATATCAGTATGGAGTATGGCCCGGAGAGAGATTTCTCGACACTGCTGGATTATGAGTGGCGATTAGAAGAATTTCTTCAAGCTCACCCGGCACTCTGCGGCATCTGCCAATACCATGCGGACACCTTGCCCGGTGACGCATTGCGCCATGGGTTATTTACCCATTCGTCGCTCTACATCAATGAGACACTTTCCCGGCTCAATCCGCATTTTGTGGAGCGAGAGGCGTTTGCGGCGCATTCATACAGTCATGCCGCTCTGGATACGGCAATCAGAGATCTGTGCACCCTGCCGGATGCACTCATGCTCAACGCCCTCCCTCCCAGTTATTTGCAGTAACGTCTTCCACAACACCCCTCACAGATCAACGAATGCGTTCCCGGTGCCTCCACGTGTCTGCGTCACCTGGGTGCACGGTACCGGCCTTACGAACGCGTAGATTCTCTCTCCTCTGGGCTTCCTGATTTCGTCACAGAAGACAGGCTGCGAGATCGGATAGCGCTACTTCCCGGCCCCGGGCCGCGAGTGCCGCACATCCAGCGTGAGCGGCCATGGCTCCAGCTGTAAGGGCTTGTGGTGCATGGCGAGCAACACCGCCTTCCCAGGAGCAGCTTGATAGTCGCCACGAAACTCTTTGTAGTAGATCATCACCTTCCGCACATAGTCGCGGGTTTCTTGATAGGGGGGAATCGCGCGATATCGTTCGACTCGTCGTTCACCCGCATTGTACGCAGCCACCGCCAACCGCACGTTGCCGTTGAATCGATCCAGCAAATAGCGCAGGTGACGCGCGCCGCCACGAATGTTGTCCCCGGTATCGTACAGATTGTGCACGCCGTGCCGTATGGCGGTTTCGGGAATCAATTGCATCAGCCCCACCGCACCAGATCTCGAAATCACCGTCGGATTGAAATTGGACTCCGCCTTGATCACGGCCAGGAGCAGGGCCGGATGCAAATGGAATTGCCAGGCGTACCGCTCCACCGCCTCTTCCACCTCCTCCACCGATACCCGATGCGCCAATCGACGCGCTTGGGAATCTGCCGGACGAAACCGCCGGTCGGTGGGGACATTCGTCATTTCAAACACCCCGTTCGCCCCGACATACCCATAAATGTCACTCTCAGCGAACGCGGATTCTCCCACGGCGAGCGCACCGACAATCGCTAGGGGGATCACCCAAGCGACTGGCATCCGTTCGTCAAGCTCACCCTGCTCCACACTCGTGCTCTGCAGCGCTTTTGGGACACATCGTTCCTGGGCCATACTCCCCCCCCTTTTTTCCCGCAATGCGTGATGCACACAGTCCGGGACAGTGCGAACCAGCCATACATCCGCAGATTTTGTGCCACCGCCTACTGATGTACAAAAGCGCCCAGCCCTAATCACTTCGTGTGGTTAGCGTCTTCCCCGCTGAACACCGTGTGAACAGACCGTGGAACAGAGCGAGCTGTTTTTGGCACCAACTGGACGTATTTTGGCCGTTCGCTCGTTTGTATTCGTTAGGAGCGAATAGCGCCCGGAGCACGATGCGTGACGACAGGGCCTCGCCCACACCGCCTTAAGGGAATCAGCTGAACGGAGAGCCACGACGCGGAAACAGCCTGTTGTTTGAAGGTTGAAATCGACATGCTAGAATCGCTTCAGCTCAACCATCACCCGTAACGAATGCGCACCCAGGCAGGCATGTACCCCACGTGCAGGCAGAACACATTCCACCCACGATGATGATTCTCCTTTCCATGATGTTCACCGTTGCTGTCGCAGGCCGCCCCTACTCCTCCCGCTGTTGGACCGCCACACATACTTTATTGCGGAGCACGGGCGCTGCCTTATGATTAAGGTGCTGCTGGTCGAAGACAACGCCGTCGATGCCCAGCTCACGCAGGACCTCCTGGCCGAGTGGTCCCTCAATCAGTTCGAGATCACGCATGCCTCCATGTTGTCGGATGGACTTGCCAAACTGAGTCGCGGCCGATTCGACGCCGTGCTGCTCGATCTCTCCCTCCCCGACACCCATGGCCTTAGTACGGTGACCCAGGTATTGGCCACCAGCCCCGACGTACCGGTCGTCGTCTTAAGTGGGCACGATGACCATCCGCTTCCGCTGCAGGCCCTTCAACACGGCGCACAGGACTATCTGGTCAAGGGAGACGGCGGAACCGAGTTTTTGGCGCGCTCGATTCTCTATGCAATCGAGCGAAAGAAGGCACAGGAGCGGCTGACCTATCTTGCGCAGCACGACCAGCTCACCGGACTGATCAACCGCCCACTGTTCCGTGACCGCCTTATCCACGCCATGGCACGCAGCAAGCGGAAGGATCAGCCGCTGGCCGTGATGCTGCTCGACCTCGATCGCTTCAAGGCCGTCAATGACACCCTGGGGCACGATGTCGGCGATCAGCTGCTGAAGGAGGTCGCCACACGATTGCTGGAATCCGTGCGCGAAGTCGATACCGTCGCGCGCATGGGCGGCGATGAATTCACTGCCATCCTGGAAGGGATTTCAGGCGAAGAAGATGTCCTGGTTGTTGCGAAGCGAATCGTGGAATCGATCGGGTCGCCGTTTCAGATCGGGCCGCACCCTATCTCCGTCGGCGTGAGCATCGGCATCACCCTCTATCCGTCGGACGACGACCATATCGACGAACTGCTCAAGCATGCTGACAAAGCCATGTATATCGCCAAGCAGCAAGGCGGGGGGCGGTTTCATTTTCATGTTCCAGCCGGGCGTTCACCATCAAGCGCCCCCGCGTCCCGCTCCTAACCCCACACTCTCCATTCTCCCCTGCGGTGTCCGTCATGCACCACCGCCTCGCCCGCTTACCGTCCGATATCGGCAAGTGGCTGCTCCGTCACAACGACCGACCCTCGGGGATTTGATTGAAACACATTCGCCCCCACCAACTCCTCGCGCGATGGTGTCGGATGCGTATCCGGCGTCATCACGAGTCCCCAATGTTGATTGTCACGGCAGGTATTGTCTAAGAGCAGAGCCTCTGCGTGGTGGAAGAGCAGGATGCCGCTGAGCATGTTCGCGTAACACAGATTGCGCACGCATTCCGGATGGCTTCCGGGATCTCGAACGGCTAATCCAAAATGATGGTTGCCGAAGCACTGGTTATCTGCCACGCGCGGCTGCGCGCCCGCAAACACAAAGATGCCGGATTCCCGGTTGTAACAGACTTCATTGTCAACAAAGGTGGCACGCGCCTCCGGACCATAAATGACGACTCCCGACAGCACGCCTTCAGTCGCCCGGCACTGCGTGACGGTACATACCGAATCCAGCAGATTCATCGCAGAGTGCTGGTCGCTACCCACGTACCGGAACGTGACCCCCGTAATGATGCCACCGGGCACTCTTTGCAAATACAACGGTCCCCCGCGACGGCTGTAAATCTGCACATGATCTCGGCCGGCCCCAATGAGCCGCACAGGCCGATCAGCCACAAACACCTTATCTTCGTACACACCGGGACGGATAAATATCTGATCACTCTCCCCGGCATCCTTCAGCGCCGCGCTCGGCCGGATGTACGCGTGGGGATCGCGGGCGTCGACGATCAGCGTCCTGCCGCCCTTAGGATTAGACGGCGGTTCATGAAGCGGCTCGTTCCGCGCTCCTGAGGAGCCGGATTCAAATGGTCTTTCCATAGAGACTTTCGTCCGGCGCTCCCTGCGTACCACGGAGTCTCGGCACGCCGGGAAAAACACCTGCTAACCGATAACAACTGAGCCTACGAGATCTGTCAAGCCGGGCTCGGCCCTTCTTCGCCTCCGGCAGTTTCCGTACACTGCTGTGTGGTTTCCGCACAGGATGTTCGACTCCAGCCAGACTCATCCAGCCCCATCACGACGGGAACCCTCCAATTTCACTGCAGATTTCTCTCGCCCATCGCGCTGGTGCAATTCTTTCATAGTGACACGACACAACGAGCGGCCAACACCGCCCCCCATTCACCAGGGAACCAAGAGGGAGTCTCATGACCATGGCTCGATTCACCGCTGATTCAGTACGAGGCCTCGTCGCCGCGCTACTCCTCTTCTGCACATTCATACCTGCACCCAACCTGTTCGCGGCAACGCCCCAACCTCCGGATGCCGCGCACCGCCTATACGATCGCGTGATGGAGGAGTTCCGGCACAAGGACTATCCCGCCGCGCTGGCCGGCTTTCGCTTCTTCCTCGAGCTCCACGGGCAGTCGTCACTCTCGGCCAACGCGCAATACTGGATGGGCGAATGTCAGTATCGCATGGGCCGGAACAACGACGCGCTGGCCTCATTCTTCAAACTCATCTCCGACTACCCGATGAGCCAGAAGCTCGCCGCCTCGACCCTCAAGATCGGGCAAATCTATACCAAGCAGGGCGATCGTGAAAAGGCACAGATGATGTATGAACGAGTGACGGGCCAGTATCCCGACAGCCCGGAAGCCGACGTGGCACGGAAGGTGTTGGAAGCCGAGGCTGCGAAAGGTGAACCCGTCGCGGCTGAGCCAACTCAATAGCGGCGAGGGGCCGCCTATCGATTCTGCTGGTCTGACCACTGAGGCGATCACGAAGCCTCAGTCCGGATCCGCCAGGTCCAACACGGTCACGAGTCCCGGAACGGTATAGGTATGCAGCGGGCTCAATCGCACGAGCTGCACGCCGGCTGCCCGGAGCGCCTTGTCAAACAGCGCATCGTCCGCCGCATCCGGCGCATCGTGCGGTACCGGCGGATCCACTTGCACCACTTTTTCAACCAACCGGCTGCCCGGATGCACCAACACGAATGTGGCGCGCTTGAGTGCCAGATCGCGAAGCGTCTGCACCGGTGGGATACCGGAAGGCGCTCGGAGATCCAAGATGCTCCAGAGCGGGATTTGCGTGAACAGCAGATACCGATCCTCCACCGCTAGCCGCAACAGGTTGTAGAGTTGCACCTCCCGGTCGGTCAGCAACGGTTTGACGGCGAACGTCATCCCCGGCGGAGAACTGTCCACCGGCACCTCGGGTGCACGACGCCGGCCAAATGTCTCCCAGGCGAGACTTCCGAGAAAGACCAGTGCGCCGATACCGACAATGGGATACAGTAATTCCATACAAACCTGATTCGATCAGCGAACGCGCCGTGCTTGCATGACCGGCACACCCGCCCCTCCGGGCACCACCGACCCAAGCAGCACGGGATGACGTGCGCCCGTCACCCCAGGAACATTCGTGCAGTGCCCGTGCAGCATGTCGTGAGCGAGCAGGGCAAACGCCGTCGCCTCAAATGCTTTGCTGCTCCACCCGCAGTCGTCGAACGTCAACACCGGCGACGGCGCAAACACCCCGCGCAGTGCATCCATGATGGCGCGATTGTAGACACCGCCGCCACCGACAATCACATCATCAATTTCGCCAGCGATCCATCGCCGAGCGGAGCCGATTGCCTCAGCGGTCCAGGTTGCGCAGGTCGCCAGCAGATCCTCGATCGACAACCGGGCTTTTCGCTGCCTGGCCATGATGGCCTGAATAAAGGGAGCACCGAACTCTTCCCTCCCGGTCGACTTCGGCGGACGCCGGATGAGAAAGGGATGGGCGATCAGTTCTCGCAACAACGCGTCGTTGACCGTTCCCCGCCGCGCCATTCGCCCTCCGGCATCGTACGACCGCTTCCCCTGTGTGGCCATCCGCACGATGGCATCCAGCACCATGTTGCCCGGACCGGTATCAAACGCGCGCAAGTCCTTCACGCCCCCTCCCGCGGGGAGATACGTCACGTTGCTGATCCCGCCGATATTCACCACTAGGCGATTTCGCCGGGGATGGCAGAACGCCATGGCGTGGGCATACGGAACCAGAGGGGCCCCTTCTCCACCCGCCGCCATGTCGCGCGGCCGGAAATTCGCAACCGTCGTAATGCCCGTGCGTTCGGCAATGACGGCCGGCTCCCCGATCTGCAGGGTTGACCGGACCACTCCCACACCCGGCTCTCGAATTCCCTTGGGCAAATGGTGAATCGTCTGCCCGTGTGACCCAATCACATCGATATCGGCCGGCCGATACTGTGCCTTGCGGATCACACGGAGAGCCGCCTTCGCAAACAGCTCCCCCAAATAGGCATTCATATGACAGATCTCCGCCACCTGTCCATGAAGCGAGAGCTCCACCAGTCGTTGCTGCAGCGTGCGCGAATAGGGCACCGACGCAAAGGCCAGCGGGGTGATCCGCGAGGCTCCGCCCCGCCGGACGATCTTCACCAACGCTGCGTCGACGCCATCGGCCGACGTCCCGGACATGAGCCCGACTACCTTCATCCTGCACTCCTCTCACTGACCCGCCCGGGCCTTTGCCTTCGGCTTCGGTGCGCTACGCTAATCGAAAGCCAGCAACGGGTCAAGCGGCGCGACCAGCCTGAGGCGTCGCGTTGACTTTGCGGAAATCGGGTGTTACCGTCCGCCGGATGTGTCGTCTGATCCTCTGTGTGTTGCTCATCGCCCTTGCCGCACCGTTTGAGTGGAGCGCATCGGCTCCGATTCACGTGGCGGCCGCAGCTGAACCGCTCAACGTCGTCGTCACGCTCCCGGTCTTGAAAGACTGGGTTCAACAGGTCGGTGGCGCGCATGTGCGCGTCGTCTCTCTCATGACAGGCTATGAAAGCGAGCACACCTACTCACCGAAGCCTAGCGACCTGGTCGCGGTCCGCAAGGCGGCGTTGTTGTTCGAAGTCGGTGCGGGGCTTGAGGTCTGGGTAACCTCGCTCGTTAAAAATGCGGGCAATGCCTCTCTGCAAGTTATTACGACCTCCAAAGACATTCCGCTAATTCACGATCAGGCCGACACAGCCGGAGACGCGCATGGGCACGCGCACCAGGCCGGCAATCCTCATGTGTGGCTCGATCCCTCCTCAGCCGCCACAATGGTGCAACATATTTCCAACGCCATGGCCACTGCGGACCCGGTCCATGCGACAGACTACCGGGCCAATACCACGATCTATCTCCAGACGCTCGCACACGCTCAGGAAGAAACACTGGGCCTCCTGAAACAGTTACCGAATCGGGCGGTCATCGTCCATCACCCGGCCTGGCCCTATTTCGCCCAGCGCTACGACCTGCGTATCGCGGGCACCATCCTCGCGCAGCCCGGTGGGGAGCCTTCTGCACGACACCTCCATTCGCTCATCGAGACCATCAAGCGCGACCACATTCGGGTCATCATCTCCGAGGTACAGCTTAATCAGAAGATTCCGCAGCTCCTGGCACGGGAGACCGGAGCGCATATCGCTGTGCTAACTACGCTCCCCGGAGGCCTGCCGGGCACCGAGACCTACCTCGACATGCTCCGCTATAATGTGCTCCAATTGGCCCGGGCCCTGGAGCAGACATAACCGCCGCCCCAATCGGACATCGATCGACAACCCAGCAGCTTCATCGAACACGCCGCGCATGACCCATCCCATTATTCGCTTCGACCATGCCACCTTCGGATTTCCCGGCACCATTGCGCTGGAGGACATCTCGCTGTCCATTCCGGAATCGGAATTCGTTGGCGTGATCGGCCCGAACGGATCGGGAAAAACCACCCTCTGCCGCGCCGTCCTCGGCCTGATGGCCCCGCTCCGCGGCACACTCCGTGTGCTCGATTGTGCCTGTGAAGAACTCCGTTGCCACCATCGAGCCCTCATCGGATATCTGCCGCAAAAAGGCATGCTCGATCGCAACTTCCCGGTCACCGTCTTGGAAGCCGTCATGATGGGACGCTACGGAGCGCTGGGTCTGTTTAGACGGCCCTCGGGAAAGGATCGTGACATCGCGCGGCAGGCACTCACGCAAGTCGGCATGGACCACCATCGGGACTCGGCCCTGGGTGCGCTATCTGGGGGGCAACAGCAACGCGTCTTTATCGCACGGGCCCTGGCCCAACAACCGCGCATTCTTCTACTCGACGAGCCCACCACCGGCCTGGACCTCACGGCACAGCATAGCGTGGTGGAACTCATCCAACAGCTGCATCAGCAATTGAAACTGACCATTCTCATGATCACCCACGACATCAACATGATTCGGTCACGAGTGGACCGGTTGGTGTTGCTCAAGACAAAACTGTTCGCGGCCGGCCCGCCCCACGAGGTGCTACAGCCGGACATCTTGAGTCAGGTGTACGGGAAGGAACTAGTGATCACCGACAAGGACTTTGTGATCGTGGAGGATTACCACCACCACTGAGGATTCTTGTGGCGGATGAAGCAGGCGCTGTCCGCTCGAGCTTTTGGATCATTGGGCACGCGCGCTCTGCAACTCTGACAGGCTTCTCATGATCGACTCATACCATGCTTGAACTGCTCGCGTACGATTTCATGCAACGTTCCCTGCTGGCCGCCGCCTTGGTCGGCTCGGTCTGTTCCGTCATCGGCGTGTTTGTGGTGCTACGAGGGCTGGCCTTTGCCGGCGCCGGAACGGCCCATGCCGCCTTTGCCGGGGTGACACTCGCCTATTTACTCGGACTTCCGCCCCTGAGCCTCGCCATCGTCTTCGGCCTTGCGACAGTCTGGATCACCGGCTGGGTGGAGGAAAAGGGCCGCATGAAACTGGATGTATCGATAGGCATTCTCTACACCGCCACCATGGCGCTGGCGATTCTGTTTCTGGGCCTGATGAAGACGTATAACCCGGAAGTGTATGGATACCTGTTCGGCAGTGTGCTGTCGGTCACGAAGGAAGAACTGCTGACGATCGGCGGGTTAAGTGTCGGCGTATTGGGAACGATCCTCCTGCTCTCGAAGGAACTGTATTTCATCGCCTTCGACCAGGAAATGGCCGCTGCCTCAGGTGTGCCGGCCCGGCAGATTTTTTACCTCCTTCTGACGCTCGTGGCCCTCACCGTGGTGATTGCACTCAAAACCGTGGGCGCCATTCTCGTATTTGCCATGATCCTCATTCCGGCTTCGACCGCCTATCAGCTCACCCACAGCCTCACCCAGATGACCCTGTACTCCCTGCTGATCGGCGTATTCTGCGCGGTGACCGGTGTCTTGCTGTCCTATGCGTTCGATTTGCCTTCGGGTCCCTCGATCGTTCTACTTGCGACCTCCCTGTTCTTCCTCGCGGTCTGTTGCTCCCCGAAACGCCTGCATCGTGTGCACCCGGAATAGCCGAGGTTCGAGACAATCATCCCAGGGGGCCGGACTTCGTGACGCAAGGCGAATGAGAGAGAGGGAATGACCGGGGGGAAAGACGATCTAGGCCTGTGGGCCGGAATGCTTTCGGGACCAGACCATGCCGGTCTGCTCTTTAGCGCTGAAGCCAAGCCGCTCATAGAATCCCGGTCGCCGTGTGCACAGCCAGAACAACTCAACCTGTTGCACGGTGGGATGGTCGAGGATGCGCCGCACAATCTCCGTACCGATCTTCTGACCTTGGTAGTCGCGGTCGACGATCACATCCCATATGGACGCCCGGAACACGTAGTCCGTCAGGACGCGCCCGAAGCCGACAAGCCGGGAACCATCCCAGGCCGAAATGACAAGGTCCGTGTGTGCGAGCATGGCCTGCGCCTGCTCAAGGGTCCGATCTTTTGCCCAGGGAGCCTGCCGGTACAATTGGATCAGTTGTGCCGCGTCGAAATCGTTGCGATCAGAAAATGTGATGGGTCGTTGGCCGGTCTTGAGAGCAGGAGGCATCTTGTACTAAATTAATCCCTCCGCGCGTGGGGAGTCGATTCACCGTAGTGTAAGGGGAAGACCATGGGAACGCAAGTACGAAGCTGTCCGAAGTGTTTTCAGTTGATGTGGCTCAAGCAAGATCACTACGAGATTATCGATGAGCAGACGGTCCGTGCCAAGTGCCCGCACTGTGACTCGACCGTCCGGTTTCAATTGGTCACCGCCGGGGCGAATGCGGCCGGACCAAAGATGGGCCACTGATTCGGAGCGCTCCGTATACCGAGTGACCGATTCCAGTCCTCACTCATTACTGAGGACTCACAGCTGATTCCCTACATCCCCCGGCCTGCCCCCTCCAACTCGGGCTGACTCCCGGGGAGGATTTTAACCAAGGCACTGCGATACTCCCCCAACCGCTTCTCCTCAGTCGGCACCACTTTAATCTCCTTGTCCCGCTGCATGCGCTCCAAATGGTCGAGGACCGCCAGCAGTGGCTGCACCGCGCCCAACACATTGCCAACCTCGAACGCCTCGAGTGATTCGATCAGATAGTCCTGCAGTCCCCTGAACGGGGAACGTCCGCTTTGCTCTCGAAACCGCAAGAGCGCCTGTTCGAACGCCTCCACAGATTCCGGTTTGGGTTTCACCCCGGTCGGCACAGATGCGAGATGCACGACCGTCGGTAACTTGGACGCATAGCCTTTGAGCTGCGCAATCAACTCACCGATCCGATCAAGTACGGCACTGATTTCCATCACAGTCCTTTCCTGCCCCTCACCAACAAACCCTTCTACACGTGACACAGGCCGGTCACTCACTGCCCGGACATCACCTCGCGCGTCGTCGCCTCGACAAGCTGGTCGCGCACCTGGGCCATATCGAGGGGAAACGGCACATCGAACTGATGATACTCGCCACCGGTAGGATGTGTGAAGCCGAGTGTGCGGGCATGGAGCATCACCCGCGGAACCGAAATCCCCGACACGGTCATAACTTTGCTGCCACCATACGTCTTATCGCCGAGGATGGGATGCTCGATCGAGGTCAGATGCACCCGTAATTGATGGGTACGCCCTGTCCTCGGGGCAAGGCGCACATGCGCGGCAATTTTTCCATAACGTGCCTCGACGTGATAGTCGGTTGCCGAGGCTTTGGGCTTCGTCGTCCGGGATGAAAATTTTTTCCGTTCTTTCGTGTCACGGCCGATAGCCAACTCGATCAGACCATGCCCCTTCTTCGGCACGCCCCAAATCAACGCTTCGTAGACTCGCGTGATGGTATGGTGCTTAAACTGCGCGGCCAACGCGCGATGAGACTGGTCGGTCTTGGCAATAACCATCACACCGGAGGTTTCTTTGTCGAGACGATGGACTAGGCCGGGCCGCTCCTTCCCACCCACATGGGACGGCGTCACGCCGGATGTCGCAAAGTGGTGCAACAAGGCATTCACGAGTGTGCCCGACCAGTTCCCGGGCGCCGGGTGCACGACGAGGCCCGCGGGTTTGTTGAGCACCAACACATCGGTATCCTCGTATAGAATCTCAAAGGGGATCGCTTCCGGCTGGAGCTCGAGTGGCTCTGGGCGAGGGACTTCCAACCTGATGCGATCCCCCGGCTTGATCTTCTGACTCGGCCGGACCGTACGGCCATTGATCTGTATGCGTCCCTCCCCGATCAAACGCTGCAACGCCGATCGAGAAAAGGTGGGATCACGATTGGCAAGAAAGACGTCGATCCGTTTTGGCGATTCCCCTCCGGTCACCACGATTTCGACCGGAGTCGTGCTCACTCTCATCACATTAGGACTGCTTCAAGTGTGACCCACATAACGGCGTGCGTAGGCTGACACAGGGGCTCTGGAAAAAACAAGGTGCCTTCACAACCCACCGGTTCTGCACATGTGACTCACACGTCATCCACAGCTCATTCACATATCCGCCAGCCCCTTGTCCCCATCCAGCTACGATCCTCACTCATACCCGTAGTGTGCATTTCTGACGACACTGCGAAGATTTTGACGCCACCGAGGCTGCCAGCCAGCGCGTGATTCCAGACTCCCACTTTTATCTCGAACCAAAATCACCTGGTTAGCGACCCACGTATCGCACTTCCCATGGGCATTCGAATTGCTCTTTTGTAAGAGAGCGGTTCGGCGTCAATCAGTTGTTGGAGCAAGGCACTGCGATGACCTCACATTTTATCCACAGAATCCTCAGGTCGCTACGTAGCTCCATGGCCCACCCATCCTCTGCGCGCCCCCATGCTGTGGACAACCCAAGGCCTGCCCCTGCCCCCCTGCCTCAACACGAACGCCGCATCGATGCACGGTTCGCGGTGAGGACGCCATGCTTGTATGGATTGATGCAGGGACAACGGCACGCGGCACCTGTCATTTCCGGGAAGGCGCATTCGCTCAATATCAGTTCAGAGGGCATCCTCCTGCTGCTCGACCAACAGCCTCAGGGAGGGGAGTTGCTCACGCTCCACAATCCTGACCTGCAGCCGCAACGGGCAGCGAGTTTATTTGAGGTGAGGTGGACAACGGTACTGCCGGTCGGACCACAGCAACCCTGTTATCTAGTCGGGTGTCATCTCGCGTTTGGACGGTTTCCGTTCTTCCTCATTCAGCGTCGGCACCTGGACCGTGACATCTCAAGCCTATCACTGTGATCAACTCGATCGCTCCCCCTTCTGCCGGATGTGCCGTCTAGAACCGGAATCCGCCCCTTGTCAGCACAGGCGACAGCCTCGTCAGCAATCTGGGTGTGTGTGAACGAGAGAACGTCTTGGGGGACGGTTGACCGAGCTTCGGTCAGTCAGTGGCGGATGCGTTGAGACAGGGTATCCGGGGAACATTCGGCAACAGCACGAGGATGTTTTACAAAGCACAGACTCACGGTGTGGCCCGTTCGAGACAGATACAACGCAATGCCATAGATGAAGACAATGACGCCCGTCATTTCCATGGTTTCTTCTAGGCCGACAAGGAGCGAATAGTTCAGGTCCGTCCACGTTCCAGAGAGATAATGATAGCGGGACTCCAGCATTTCCACGCCTAACGCCCCGCCGACATAGAGCCCGCCGGCGAGCACGAACAACCAGCTAATCTCCCTGGGCAACCGCGCGAGAAAGCCGAAGTAGAGCAGGCCGATGGTGGTCACACCGAGACAGCCCACGATGATCCAGGAATAGTAAAATATGCCCGTGAGCTGCAGGCCGTCACCGAGTTTGAACGTTTCGTGAATCTGCGCCGCTTCGTCCAGCGAGAGGTAGGAAAAGATTCCAGCGAGTCCCGCCCAATAGCGCCTATCCTGGCCGCCATGCTCCCACTCGCAACGCGCGGTGAGCGTCAGCAGTGCGGCGCTCACCAAGAGGATCATGGAGGAGAACCAGGTTGGCACATTGGCTTCATTGACCATATTGAATTGCCGTTCGAACCCCCATTGATAGTGCAACCCCTGCGCATATTTCAAATATTGACTCGCAAAATGTGCGGTGGAGAGACACAGAACGGTGAAGGTCAATCCTGCAAGAATGACCTTAGGCTTCAACACTACAGTCACGAGAGAATTCCCGGGTAAACGGTCGGACATGGTGGAGCATACTGTGAAGTATAACAACTGGCTTCCCGTTGCCAAGGAATTTGCGTCATGCTTCCACCATGACAACCGCCACACTGCTTATGCATAGGGCTTCAGGACGCGAAGCATCTGACGGACGGCCTGAAAATCCTCCGGTGCCGCAACGTTGAATTCACAATAATCCTGTCGTTCCGGGTGTCTGAATCCGAGCCGCCTCGCGTGCAACATGACCCTGGGGACGCTGAATTCGTTGGCTGCAGCGAGGGGGCGTCCTCCGTACAACCTGTCACCCAGAATGGCGTGGCCTATGGTCTCAAGATGTGCCCGAATCTGATGGGTTCTCCCCGTATGCGGAACGACCACGAGATGTGCAGCCACCCCGGCAAAGGTTTCTTCAACCCGAAAGCCGGTGGCTGCAGACTTGGGATGGAGCGTCTGTGTCGACGTACGTGTGGGCCGCCCGGTTTCAGGGCCGATCGCCGCATCGATCAGACCTGTGGTGGAGTGCGGGATTCCATGGACGAGAGCATCATATTCCCGAGTGACCGTATGCCGCTCGAATTGTTCCGACAGACGCCGATGGGCGTCTTTGGTTTTTGCCACCACGAGTATCCCGGAGGTTTCTTTGTCGAGACGATGAACAAAACCGATTTTTCCTTCTGTTTCGCCCATACCGACGTGGTCGAGCACCGCGTTGAGCAGTGTATCGTTCCAATGACCCGGCCCTGGATGACAGACAATGCCGGACGGCTTGTTGACGACGAGGCAGACAGGATCCTCATGGAGAATGCTCAGTGCGTGAACCTGTCCGTTCATCAACAATGGTGCGGCCTGTGGGCTGTCGACACGCACCACATCGCCAGGTTTGAGCCTCTGGCTGGCCTTCGCCGGATGGTTATTGATACGGACCCGCCCGGCTCCGATCATGCGCTGCAGGGCCGCTCGCGACAGTTTTGGTTCACGATAAACCAGAAACAGGTCTAACCGTTTCGGTCTTTCTCCCGCTGAGATCAGGAATTCTGTCTGCATGTCTTTGACGGTAGCGAGGCGAGTGCGATGCCCGTGAATGAAATTCTTCGCATTGGCGGAATACGCGCTTCGCAGATTGTCTGGGGCATTCACCTGTCTTGCGGTGAGGATCAGCGGCTGAGAGGCTGGCTAACGGCATTCCCCTTCAGGCGTTCAAGTTGCTGCTCCTTGTCGAGCAGCTGCTGCCGCAAGTGTTGGATCTCCACTTCAAGTCGATTCAGCGCTTCTGACGGAGAAATGGCAGTGGCCTGGCCTCGCAGATGGCCGTTCCCGAGAGCCGCTTGCCCCAGCACGGGCGGTTCCGATGGAGGGAGTTCTCTTGCGAAAGCTGGTCTCTGGGACAGGTTGAGGTGTGCAAGATACCCTTGGTAGTCCAGTACGAGCTCACTGGCTGACGCTCGATATCCGCCGGACCAGTTCGCCTTCGTCGCGAGGACAAACCGGCGTGGCTCGATGCCTAGCGTTCCGCCAGTCCCGTTCACGGAATACAACGGATTATCATGAACCTTGAGGAATTCCTTCGATTGCGAGGGAAGAAGGACGCGGTGGTTCGCCACCACGACGTGCAGCCGGTCGGCCTCCTGAAAAATCCCGCCTGATGTGACGGCACTCTCTTGTGGGCCCTTGTTGTGAACCAGCATGAACGTCAGCCATTCCTGGGGCAATGCAGCTTGAAAGGCTTCTCTTAGGCCCGGAACGAGGTGCTGCAACTCCTCGAGAGAGAAAATTTCGCGCGCCGGTTTCGGATCATCCATCAACCCCACGCGTTGATCAAGGAACAAGCGGCTGAGGATGGCAAACAAATCCGGCTCGTTCCAGGTCGCAGGATGGTGGTAATGAACAGTCGGGCGATCCGCCCCATCAAGGGAATCTAAACGAACGAGCCGTCCCGGATCCTCCTGAATGGTGCGAGTACGGATTGGTGGCGCGGCACAAGCCGAGGTGAGCAGAAGAAGGAGTGTCAGGGAGAACCGGAAAATATGTGCACCGAATAGATCTGGCACAGGGAATCGAGGGCAAGAAGCTGCAACGGCAGAACGCCGGACGTTCGATGATTTAGGCGTGACCAGTCTTTCGAGCACGATCGGCGATCTTCTTCCGAAGACGGGCCTTTTCCAGGCTAATCTGCGCTTCTTTGACTTCCGAGGGGAGCCCTCCGGCCTGCAGCCGCTGTTCGGCTTTTTCGACCGCCTGCTGCGCGCGGTCTACGTCGATGTCTTCAGCCTTCTCAGCAATTTCCGCCATAACGGTGACCTTCACCGGCGTCACCTCGGCATAGCCCCAGAGGATCGACATGTAATGCCACATGTCCTGTGATTTATAGCGCAGCTCTCCGATACGGAGACTGGATAGGAGATGGCAATGGCCGGGCAACACGCCGAATTCTCCCTCACTGCCTGGAGCGATGACCTCATCGACCTCCTGGCTCAGGAGCAATTTTTCCGGCGTCACGACTTCTAAGAGAATCTTCCCTGCCATCTTTTTCTACCACTCCCCTTGCACCATGAGGGAGAAACGATGCGTCCTCTCCTGCGCGCGTCCAACGAGGGCCTTCTGAGGCCGCGCGTTGCGCGAGCAAAGAGGACGCTCGATTCGCCCTCTCTTAAACCTTCACTCCCATCTTTTCCGCCTTGGCTACCGCTTCTTCAATCGGGCCGACCATGTAGAAGGCCTGTTCGGGAAGGTGATCGTATTTTCCTTCCAGGATTTCCTTGAAGCTCCGGACCGTATCCTTCAGCTTCACATATTTTCCGGGAGCGCCGGTGAAGGCTTCGGCGACGTGGAACGGCTGCGACAGGAACCGCTGAATCTTTCGCGCACGCGCCACAACCATCTTATCGTCTTCAGAGAGTTCGTCCATTCCGAGAATGGCGATGATGTCCTGCAAATCCTTATACCGCTGCAACACGGATTGCACACCGCGCGCCACCTTGTAATGCTCTTCTCCGATCACTTGCGGATCGAGAATGCGCGACGTGGAGTCCAACGGGTCGACCGCCGGATAAATGCCCAACTCAGCCAATTGGCGGGACAACACCGTGGTGGCGTCCAAGTGCGCAAAGGCCGTGGCCGGCGCGGGGTCGGTCAAGTCGTCGGCTGGGACGTAAATCGCCTGCACCGACGTGATGGAGCCCTTCTTCGTCGAGGTGATCCGTTCCTGCAGCGCGCCCATTTCTGTGGACAGGTTCGGTTGATATCCCACCGCTGATGGCATGCGCCCCAGCAACGCGGACACCTCGGAACCCGCTTGGGTAAACCGGAAGATGTTATCGACGAACAGCAACACGTCCTGATTTTCTTCGTCACGGAAAAATTCGGCGACGGCCAGTCCCGTCAACGCGACCCGGAGACGCGCTCCCGGTGGTTCGTTCATCTGTCCGTACACGAGAGCCGCTTTGGACTTCGTATGGTCATCGGGATCGATAACCTTTGATTCCTGCATTTCATGCCAGAGGTCGTTACCTTCACGGGTCCGCTCGCCCACGCCCGCGAACACCGAGAATCCACCATGGTGGAGCGCAATGTTATTGATGAGCTCCATGATGATGACGGTCTTGCCGACTCCGGCTCCACCGAACAGTCCGACTTTTCCACCCTTGCTGTACGGCTCGAGCAAGTCCACCACCTTGATGCCGGTCTCCAGCACTTCGGTTTTGGTGTCTTGATCTTCGAGCCTTGGGGCCGGACGGTGAATGGGATAGGTCTTGTTCGTCTTGATCGGACCCTTTTCGTCAACCGGTTCGCCAAGCACGTTGATCAGTCGGCCCAACGTTTCGCGGCCAACGGGAACCGAGATCGGAGCGCCGGTGTCGGTGACGTCCATCCCGCGTGTGAGACCATCCGTTGTCGACATCGCGATGCCGCGCACACGGTTTTCGCCGAGGTGAGACGCCACCTCGAGGGTAATCCGCACGGCGGGCTTGCCTGCCGCCTTATTCTCTTCCTGGGTCACCTTGAGTGCGTTGTAAATATTCGGCAGTTGCCCCGGAGGAAACTCCACGTCGACCACGGGGCCGATGACTTGAATGACTTTTCCTGTGCTCATAACGCTCCTCTTGTCGTCACTGATGCAGCCGGCAGCTTACCGTCGTGCAGCATTCCTCAGTCAGGATTTATTTCAGGGCCTCTGCGCCGCCCACGATGTCCATGAGTTCTTTGGTGATGGCCGCTTGGCGAGTCTTGTTGTAATACAAAGTCACTTTCTTAATCAGTTGTCCAGCATTGCGGGTGGCGCCGTCCATGGCCGCCATGCGTGCACCATGCTCCGCAGCCGCCGACTCCAACAACATGCGGTACGTCTGAATCTGAAAGTGTTTCGGCACCAGCGCGTTCAACAATTCCGTCTCGTCCGGCTCGTACAAGTAACTTCCCCCGGCGACAGAACCCTCGGCGAGAGGAGGCACCCCAAACTCCGCTGCCGCATCGATGGGGAACAGTTTCTCGACAATCACTCGTTGCTGGATCGCTGACTTGAACTCGTTGTAGACGACATAGAGTTCGTCGAACGTGCCCTTGACGAAGTTTTCGGTCAGGTCACCACCGATATCGATGGCGTGCTCGAAACTCAACTTATCGAAGATCCCCGTCCACTCCTGGCGAATAGGCCATGAGCGGCGGCGGAAATAGTCACGGCCTTTGCGTCCGATCAAACTGAGATTGACCGACAACCCCTGCGCCTCGCATTGCCGGACGAATTCAGCACTTTTTCTGACGATATTGCCGTTGAAGCCGCCGCACAGACCGCGATCGCTCGTGACGACGACGATTTCGATTTTCTTCCCCGCGCGCTTCTGAAGCAAGGGATGGGAGGTCCGATTGACGCGTTGGCTCAGATTGCTCAGCACACCGCGCATTTTATGGGCATACGGACGCGCGGCGAGGATACGGTCCTGCGAACGCTTGAGCTTGGCCGCCGCGACCATTTTCATGGCCTTCGTAATCTTCTGCGTATTTTTGAAGGCGGCGATTTTCCGCCTGAGAGATTGTAAGCTCGGCATATTTTACGGAAGTAGATGGATGCAATTGGCTGACGCAATGAAGATGGGGATACGCCCTACATCACTGATCACGCAATCACGAAATCTTACTTTCCTCCATAGCCCATTTTCTGCTTGAACGTCGAAATGATCTCTTTCAGCTTGCCGCCCACCTTGTCGTCGATTTTTCCGACCGTGGCAATGTCCTTGCGCATATCCTGATGATTCTGCGCGACGTAGTGGAGCAGATCGGCTTCGAATTGCAGCACCTTGTCCACGGGCACATCGTCAAGGAATCCGTTCACACCGGCATAGATCGACAAGACCTGGTCGGCGACGGGCATCGGCTTGTATTGCCCCTGCTTAAGCAGTTCCACCATTCGCACGCCACGAGCCAACTGCATCTGCGTGGCCTTGTCGAGTTCGCTGCCGAACTGTGAGAAGGCCGCCATTTCGCGATACTGCGCGAGATCGAGACGGAGCGTACCGGCAACCTGCTTCATGGTCTTGATCTGGGCGGAACCACCGACGCGGGACACGGACAGACCGACGTTAATCGCCGGACGAATACCGGAGTAGAACAGATCGCTGCCAAGATAAATCTGGCCGTCGGTGATCGAGATGACGTTCGTCGGAATGTAGGCCGACACGTCGCCGGCTTGAGTCTCGATGATCGGAAGGGCCGTCAGACTGCCGCCACCTAGCTTATCGCTCAATTTTGCGGCGCGCTCCAAGAGACGGGAGTGCAGATAGAACACATCGCCAGGATAGGCCTCACGACCTGGCGGACGACGGAGCAGGAGAGACAGCTGGCGATAGGCAACGGCGTGTTTGGACAAATCGTCGTACACGATCAGCGCGTGTTTCCCGTTGTCACGGAAATACTCACCGATTGCGGCGCCGGCAAACGGAGCCAGGAACTGCATCGGCGCCGGATCGCTGGCGGTGGCCGCCACAACCATGCTGTACTCCATGGCGTGGTTTTCTTCGAGCGTTTTCACCACTCGCGCAACGGTCGATCGTTTCTGTCCGACGGCGACATAAATACAGAAGACGCCGAGCCCCTTCTGATTGATGATGGTGTCGACGGCAATCGCAGTTTTTCCAGTCTGACGATCTCCGATGATCAACTCCCGTTGACCACGGCCGATGGGAATCATGGCGTCAATGGCCTTGATGCCCGTCTGCAACGGCTCGCGCACAGACTGTCTGGTGTTGACGCCGGGCGCGACCACTTCAATACGGGAAGAATGTTGCGAGTTAATCGGGCCCTTGCCATCGATCGGCTGTCCGATCGCGTTCACCACGCGTCCGACCAGCGCTTCACCCACGGGGATTTCGGCAATTCGCCCGGTTCGCTTGACGGGATCGCCTTCTTTGATACCGACGTCATCGCCCATCAACACGGCGCCGACATTGTCTTCTTCGAGGTTCAAGGCGATGCCGTAGAGGCCGCCCGGGAATTCGAGCATTTCTCCGGCCATGGCCCCGTCGAGGCCGTAGACTTTCGCAATACCGTCGCCGACCTGAATCACTGAGCCGGTCTGACTGACATCGACCTGTTGATCGAACCCCTTGATCTTCTCTTTAATAATGGAGCTGATCTCTTCTGCCTTGATCTGCATGGCTACTCCTTGGTCAACACACGCTGCATGGCGCTCAGTCGGCCCCGGACCGTGCTGTCTACGACGGTGCTGCCCAGGCGGAT
>WBZQ01000892.1_pt1 | contig 20801 bp, 13 predicted proteins | sample 5204251 | NCBI WGS metagenome assembly WBZQ01 (sample SAMN12412402, study PRJNA552823) | activated sludge metagenome | isolation source: activated sludge from nitrification reactor of wastewater treatment plant... | place: USA: Virginia | collected 2017-09
GCAGATGTTACCTTGGGTGCATCCTTTCCCTCCCTTCCCCTCTCTATTCTCCCAAAAAAAAGCCATGATACAAAATTACCTCCGTCTGGCCCTCCGCACCCTGCGCAAGAACAAACTACACGCCGCGCTGAACCTGGCCGGCCTGGGCATCGGGCTGGCCTGCTGCCTGCTCATCGCCCTGTACATCGCCGGGGAACTGCGCTACGACCGCTACCACGAACACGCCGACCGCATCTGGCGGGTCACGCGCACCTTCCACGAGAAAAACGGCGCGGAAACCCTGCACCTGAGCGCCATCGCCCCGCCCTTCGGTACCCTGCTGCCCCAGCACTTTCCGGAGATCGAGACCATCACCCGTACCCTGTCGAACTCCGGCGCGGTGATGCGCACCGAGAACAACACGCTGTACACCGAGCAGAACGCCTTTTTTGCCGACGAGAACCTGTTCAAGGTATTCACCGTCCCGGTCACGGCCGGCGACGCCGGCACTGCCCTCTCCGCGCCCTGGCAGGTGATGCTGTCGGAAAAAACGGCGCGGCGCTACTTCGGCGACCGCAACCCGCTGGACCAGACCCTGCGCTTCGACAGCCAGTTCCGCTTCAAAGTGACCGGCGTGTTCCGGGATTTCCCGGCAGCCTCGCACTGGCACCCGGAGGTTCTTTTTTCTTTCAACTCCCTGCGCGACTCCACCCTCTACGGCGAACGGCGGCTGCAAACCAATTTCGGCAACAACGCCTTCTATACCTACTTCGTGGCCGCCCCCGGCTTCGACCCCAAGAAGATGGAAGCCCGCTTCCCGCAGTTCCTCGACGCGGTGTTCCCGCCGCCGCCTGCCGACGTGACCGACGCCCCCAAACCTTCGCAGTGGACCCAACTGCACCTGCAGCGCCTCACCGACATCCACCTGGGCAGCCACCACGACGACGAGATCGAGCCGGGCGGCGACTACGCCCGGGTACGCATGTTCGGCATCATCGCCGCCATCATCCTGCTCATCGCCGGCATCAACTACGTTAACCTGTCCACGGCCTTCTCGCTGGGCCGCGCCCGCGAGATCGGCGTGCGCAAGTCGGCCGGCGCCCGGCGCCGCCAGATCATCGTGCAGTTCCTCAGTGAAAGTGTGCTGCTGACCCTGGGCGCCACCGTACTGGCCTTCCTGCTGGCCGCCGCCGCCCTGCCCCTGCTAAAAAACAGCCTGGGTCTGGCCCTGGTGCCTTCCTTGCTGACGGTGTGGTACGTGCCGGTACTGCTGCTGGCCGCAGCCCTGCTCACCGGCCTGCTGGCCGGACTGTACCCGGCGTTTTTCCTGTCTTCATTCCGCCCCGTGTCCGCACTGAAGGGCGGGCTGAAGGTGGGCAAAAGCGGCGTGTCCATGCGCAAGGCGCTGGTGGTAGTGCAGTTCAGCGTATCGGTGATCCTGCTGGTCGGCACGGCGGTCATCTACCGGCAACTGGACTACATGCAGCACAAATCGCTCGGACTGGACAAGGAACAGATCGTCACGCTCCAGCAGAACGGTCCGCTGCTGCAGAAATGGGACGCTTTCCGCGCCGAGCTGCTGACCAGCCCGAACATCGGGAACGCGGCCCGCTCCTCGCGCACGCCCGCCGGGCGCCTGCTCGACGCCCTCGACGGCAAGTCCGTGCAGATCGGCGACACTATGGCCCCGCTGGAAGTAACCCTCAAGATGGTGTCGGTGGACATGGATTTCATTCCCACCTACCAGATCCCGCTGGCCGCCGGGCGGGCTTTTTCGCGCGATTTCGCCGGCGATACCACCCACGCCTGGCTGCTCAACGAAACCGCCGCCCGCGCTATTGGCTGGAAATCGGCCGACGAGGCCATTGGCAAGCGTCTGATCTACGGCGGCCGGGAGGACTGCTATGTGGTCGGCGTGTTGCGCGATTTTCACTTCGAAAGCCTGCACCAGGAGATCGTGCCGATGATCTTTTTCATACCCCGCAACCAGAATAACCTGAACAGCATTTCGGTAAAGATCAGCGGCAACACCCCCGCGGCGCTGGCGCACCTGAAACAGGTGTGGGAAAAATTCAACCCCGATTTCCCGTTCGACTATACTTTCCTCGACGAAAATTACGGGCGGCTTTACGAAGCCGAAATGCGACAGGGGCGGCTCTACATCGTCTTCGCCGGCCTGGCCATCCTGATCGCCTGCCTGGGACTGTTCGGCCTGGCAACCTTTGCCGCACACCAGCGCACCAAAGAGATCGGCGTGCGCAAAGTACTGGGCGCCAGCGTGGCGGGCATCACCGGACTGCTCGCCGCCGATTTCCTGAAACTGGTGCTGATCGCCATTGCCCTGGCTACGCCGGTTGCCTGGTGGGCCATGAACCGCTGGCTCGACGATTTCGCCTACCGGGTGCAGATCGCCTGGTGGATCTTCGCCGCGGCGGGTTTGATAGCGGCAGCCATTGCCTTCCTGACCGTCAGTTACCAGAGCATTCGGGCGGCGCTGGTGAATCCGGTGAAGTCGCTGCGGTCCGAGTAACTCCTCCTGTACGTCGAAACCCCAGTTTCGACAGCGTATTGTACGTCGAAACCCCAGTTTCGACAACGTATTGTACGTCGAAACCCCAGTTTCGACAACGTATTGTACGTCGAGATCCCAGTTTCGACAGCGTATTGTACGTCGAAACCCCGGTTTCGACACCCCGTTTGTCGAAACCGGGGTTTGGACGTACATAAAAAAGTGGTACTTCCGGAGCCGTGAGGCAGCAAACATCGCCGGCCGCCTGACGCCAAACCTGCCGCATGACCCACTCCGCTTTTCTCAAACTCGCCGCCCTGGCTGCCGGGCTGAGCGCCCTGACCACGCTGGGCGTACATTTTATCGATTTCCCCGCCGCCGATTTTCAGTCCCGGCTGCTACTGGCCCGCGACCCGTTGTATATAGCGCAAAAGCAGATGATCGTGCTGCATTGCCTGCTGGTCATCGTGTCCATGTTCGGCGCGGCGCTGCTGGCCGGGCAATATAACCGGGGCCTGGCCGCGCTGGGCGCCCTGTTTTTCGCCGTTTTCGGCGTCACCGAGATCACCCGGATGCTGTCGGTGCTGGTATACCTCAATCCTTTACGGGAAAAATACCTGGCCGCCACCGACCCGGCCGTACAGCAATGGATACAGTTGCAGATCGAGGGTTTCAACCTGGCTGCCGGGGTGATGTTTCTGCTGTTCATCCTGGCCTTCGGGCTGGGCAATCTGTTTCTCGGGCTGGCCCTGGTGCGCAGCTGCGGTCCCGACCGGCACATGGCGGTTTTGCTACTCTACTGGGCGGGCATTACGCTGCTGGGGTTCGGCAATTATTTCTGGGAAAACCCGGTTCTCGGCACCGCCACCGAATGGAACGGCAAATTCGGGCAGCCTCTGATCCGCCTGTTCGCCGGATGGTGGTTGTGGCAGCGGGCTTTGCAGGCCATGAGCGGGTGAACCGGCGCCGGCAACACCTTTTGCCCGTTTTATAAAAACCGCTATTTTCAAGCCGGGCAGTACCGGCAACCGGGCTACATTTCCGGCCACCTGCAACAATCATTACCGATGGAAGTAAGCATCTGGGCCATCGGGGCCGTCATCGCCGCGGGGCAGGCACTGTTGCTTGCCGCGGTACTTTTTTTAAAAAAGGAAAACCGGCTGCCCAACCGGCTGCTGGGGGTACTGTTGCTGCTGCTGGCCGTCACGCTCGTTGAGTGGGCCCTGTGGTGGACTCTGCTGATCGAGCAGATGCGGGGCTGGAAACTGGCCAGTCTGGGCTTTCAATGGCTGTACGGACCGTTGCTGCTGCTCTACTTCGAAGCGACGTTTGAGCGAAAACCGTTGCGGTGGCAATCGCTCCTGCACCTGCTGCCTTTCGCGGCAGTCGTATTTTCGCTCCTGCCGTTTTACCTCCGTTTTTACGAAAACCTGGCCGCCGCGGTGCAGTGGATACCCACCCTGGTGCGCCGTCCCTGGTATCCGGTTCCGGCTTTTGGCCAGATGACCGGCTACGGTGTCTGGATTACGCTCCGCCTCCGGCCCTATGTGCGGGAGCACGGCGAACTGGAACGCTGGGGCCGCTGGCTGCTGCTGGCGTATTGGGGCATCGTGGCCTGTTTCCTGTTCTACCGCTTCGCACCCTGGCTCGGCCTCACCGCTCCGGAGTGGAAATACGTGGTCGCGCTGGGCCTGACGGCGTTCGTCTATCTCGTGGCCTGGCTGGGCTACATCGAGCCGCGGGTATTCGCCGGGGTACCTTTGCGGGAAGCGGCCAATCCCGTGAAATACCGCCATTCCGCGCTGACGCCCGAAAACTCCGCCGCGCTTTTCCGGCGCGTTGCCGGACTGATGGAAAGGGAAACGCTTTACCGCGACAGCCGCCTGACCCTCGACCGGCTGGCCCGGCAACTGCAAGCCCAGCGCCACCACGTATCCCAGGCCATCAACGAGCAGGCGGGCAAAAGTTTCTCCGAATTCATCAACGACTATCGGGTCCGCGAAGCGCGCCGCTTGCTGGAAACCACCGGCAAGCGGGAGTTGAACGCCATCGAAGTAGCCTATCAGGTCGGCTTCGGCACCAAGAACGCCTTCAACCTGGCTTTTAAAAAACACACCGGCATGACGCCCACCGCCTACCGGCAGGCCAAGGGCAAAAAGGTTTGATCCCATCGGATTTCCCCTTTCCCCGACGATTTTTACCCTTCCACGCCGGCCGGCGCCGCTTTTTTCGGCCTAAAAAATACCGCCATGAAAAAAGTCGCCTTTCCCGCTGCCGTTCTGGTTCTGTCCACCCTCTGCCTCGCCAACCTCGACGGCGCGCTGCCCGAGAACACCAACGCCCCCGGTGAATTCACCTGCGGCCGGGCGCCCTGTCACAACATCCCGGTGAATGCCGGCGATGCCCAGATCGCCATCACCTTCAACAGCGGCGACAGCACCTGGATGAAGGACAGCTTGTACCCGGTTACCGTGATGATCCAGAACCCCATGACAACGCGCAACGGATTCCAGATCGTGGCGCTGAACCAGAACAACCAGAACGCCGGCACCTGGCAACTGACCGAGCCGGATAAAATGAAGGTCATCCCCGGCATCGGTTTTCCGAATCGCCGGTACGTCACGCACCAGGCTGCCGGCAACCAGCAGACCGCGTGGACCATGCGCTGGAAAGCGCCGGCCGCCGGGGCCGGCAAGATCACTTTTTATGCTTCGGTGCTTTCAGCCAACGACAACGGCCTGAATACCGGCGACGCGGTGTACAGCGCCAAAAAAGAGGTGCAGTTCGCCGCGGTATCGGCGGCGGGCGAGCCGGCCGGAGCAGAGGTCCGGGTATATCCGGTGCCCGCCCGGGAAGGCATTTGGGTGGAAATACCGGAGGCCGGGGCGGTGCAGTTTTCCCTGTACACCCTGAACGGCAGGTTAGTGAAGCAGTGGCCGCTTCAAAACGGGCAGGTACATTGGCTCGACACCGGGGAATTTGCCGTTGGCGGGTATTTGTTGGTTGTTGAGTGCGAAAACCGGCGCATGGTGAGCAAGGTTGTGGTGCAGTAGAGTAAATTGGCCGCTAAAACTTTTGAATATGTCAACAAGCGGAACGAAAGAAAATCCCTGGAAACTTAAAACCCCGCCCGGCACTTCCGACTACACCATGTACAAGGACGAAGAAAAAGGCATTCTGGTCTGCACGGTCGGCAATACGGTGCTGCACTACGACCTGCACGCCATCGACGACCTGCACCGGATGCTCCGGGAACACGGCGACTGGATGGAACTGGGCGCGGCCGACGAACAGAAAGAAGCCCGGCCGGGCACGGTAGAAGCCTGGGGGCGTTCGCCGGAAAACCCGCGCGGTGGCTGGTATGGCCTGAAAAAGGGTCTGCGGGGGCGCTTTGGCATGTACCTGCCGCCGCTGCTGGAAGCGCTCGGACTGGCGGAACTGGAGCATAATCCGAAAAATAACCGGATGCGGGCTTTATAGGGAGAACGGTATTTTCCGCATTCACAATACCTTCACGGTTACGCCCCCCTCACTGCTCCACCCGCCCCAGATACTCCTTCACCAGCCGCAACTCCCCGTAAGAATATTTTTCCCCGAAATGGGCCCTGACTTCGCTGGCGGCGGTGGTCTGGTGATCGACGTAGTAAGCCGCGATCTCTTCCACCGCCGCGGCGTCCATCAGGTCGTGAATGTCCAGTTCGCCCCGGCCGACAAAGTGGGCCAGGTGGCCTTCGATGGTACTGCGCGCCAGGCTGCGTTCCTGCGCGATCTCGTCGATCGTTTTGCCGGCTTTGTACAGGTCGAGGCTGTGGGACTTGGTATCCGGCCGGACTGCCGGCAGGGACAGCGTATCGGTGGCGATGTCGTGGGCTTCGCAATACTCCCGGACAATGGCAACGATCTCGGCGCCGAACTGCCGGCTTTTGGCCGGGCCGATGCCGGGCACGGCGCGCAGCGCCGCAGCATGGGCCGGCAGTGCCTGGGCCAGTTCCCGCAGCGTGCGGGTGGACAGTATGGTATAAGGTTCCACCCCGTGCCGGCCGGCCTGGTCGTCGCGCCACTGTACCAGCCGGGTGTAGAGTACCGGGTGAGTCGTGCTCTCGGGCACCACGACCCGGGTGGGCGGGGCGACCAGCGTTGCCTGGAAGTCCAGTTCGGCATTGGCTTTGGTGCGCAGGTAACCCTGAGCGGAAAAGCCCGTTTCCGCCGCTTTGAAGCAGGCGTGTTTGGCAAATATTTCCTTTTGCAGGTTTTGCAGGGCCTCCACCGCGATTTTGCGCACGGCTTTGTTGTCGGTGATGACCGGAACGGCTTTTAAGAGCGGCAGCAACCCGGCGCCCAGTTTGTCGGCAAACCAGGCGCAGGCTTTGGCCAGGCGCCCCTGCAGCACGGCGTTCTCTTCGGGCAGTTCGGGCTGGGCGAAATAAGAGAACAGCGGGCCGGCAAATTTTTCGGCCGGCGGGAATACTTCGGCTTCGGCCTGGTCGAGCAGCGGTTTGAATTTCTGCATACCCTCCGGTTGCAAGGTGTTTTCGTGTTCCAGGAAAACGCGGTTCATCTGCGCGAACAGCCGCCGGGCGGTTTTAAAACTGAACAACTCCAGCAAAAGCGCCTGCTGGAATTCCCGTTTCGAGCGGGCCAGGTGGGCTTCGTCGGGAGCATTGCGGTCGGCCTCCTCGCTGTAGTGCTGCACCGTGCGGTCGGTTTTGACGCTGGCGGGCATGATCTTCGACCGCAGCACGATGCCTTCGAAACTTTTGCAGCGGCTCAGCGCTACGTACACCTGCCCGTGGGCGAAGGCCGCCTGGGCGTCGATGATGGCGCGTTCGAAGGTCAGCCCCTGGCTTTTGTGGATGGTGATGGCCCAGGCCAGTTTGAGCGGGTACTGGGTGAAGGTGCCGATCACCTCTTCGTTCACTTCTTTGCTTCCTTCATTGAGGGCGTACTTCACGTTTTGCCATTCTACAGGCTCCACCCCGATCTCCTGCGTCTCTTCGGGGCACAGCACGAAAATAACGCCCTCGCCGATGCGGGTGATCCGGCCGATCTTGCCGTTGTAGTAGCGTTTGTCGCGGCTCAGGTCGTTTTTGACGAACATCACCTGGGCGCCTGGTTTGCACACGAAAACTTCGTCGGCAGGATAGGCCTGGGCGGGGAATTCGCCGCTGATGACGGCTTCGAAGGTCTGCGCGATCTTGGGCAGCGCGGCCAGTTTTTCGGTATTGATCTCCTGCGCCGTGGCGTTGTGGGCGGTCAGGGTAATATAGCCTTCCTCGGTAGCGGGCTGGAAATTGGGAACGAAGCGGCTGTTGAGCGTGGCCAGCACTTCGGCGTCGAGGCGGTTGTCGCGCACCTTGTTGAGCAGGTCGATGAACGTCGTGTCGGACTGCCGGTAGATGTGTTTCAGTTCGATGGTAACCGGCTCGGTTTGTTCCAGGGCCCGGCTGCTGAAAAAATACGGTGAGGCGTAGTGTTCGCGCAGCAGGTTCCATTCCTCGTCGCGGGCTACCGGGGGCAACTGGTGCAGGTCGCCGATCATGAGCAACTGCACCCCGCCGAAAGGCCGGGAGTGGTCGCGGTAGCGGCGCAGCACGTCGTCGATACCGTCGAGCAGGTCGGCGCGCACCATGCTGATCTCGTCGATGACCAGCAGGTCGAGGCTCTGGATCAGCCGGATCTTCTCGCCGGAGAAGCGTCGCTGGCGGTTCTGGTCGCGGGCATTGCCCGGCAGGTAAGGACCGAAGGGCAACTGGAAAAAGGAGTGGATGGTCATGCCGCCGGCGTTGATGGCCGCAACGCCGGTGGGGGCTACGACAACGAGGCGTTTGGCGGCGTCGTTCCGGATCTGGTGGAGGAAGGTGGTTTTGCCGGTACCGGCTTTTCCGGTCAGGAAAATGTTTCGGTTGGTGTTCCGCACATAGTCGAACGCCAGTTCGAGCTGCGGGTTGTGGGTGGTTGATTTCATAGGTTGAGGATTATGAAAAAGCGTGTTGATTCAATCGGTAAAAATAAACAAATGGTTTTGAATTGCTGCATTATTCTTTCAATCCTTTTTCCAAAAGGTCGGCGACTTTTTGCACGCCGGTCGAGGCCGGCTCGGCGACTACGGTCAGGTTGGGCATCCGGGACAATTCGAAGTTGACCTGCGGGCGTGGGTCGACGTAGTAGAATGGGATGCGCGGGTTGGCGTACACCATCAGGCTGGCGGCGGGATAGACCTGGAGCGAGGTGCCGACGATGACGAACACGTCGGCCCGGGAGGCCAGTTCGGCGGCGGGTTCGAGCATGGGCACCGCCTCGCCGAACCACACGATGTGGGGCCGGAGTTGCGCACCGCGCGGGCAGAGGTCGCCCAGCCGGATATCGTCGTCGCAGTCGAATACCAGGTCGGGGTAGCGTTCGGAGCGGGACTTGCGCAGTTCGCCGTGCAGGTGCAGGACGCGGGTGCTGCCGGCGCGTTCGTGGAGGTCGTCCACATTCTGAGTTACGATGTGTACGTCGAAGTTTTTTTCGAGGCTGGCCAGGGCGCGGTGGCCGGCGTTGGGTTCCACCTGCAGGAGCTGGGCCCGGCGCTGGTTGTAGAACCGGAGCACCAGTTCCGGGTTGCGCCGCCAGCCTTCCGGCGTTGCCACGTCTTCGATGCGGTGGTTCTCCCACAGCCCGTCGGAGTCACGGAAGGTTTTAATGCCGCTTTCGGCGGAAATGCCGGCTCCGGTGAGGACGACTATTTTTTTCATGGAACAAACTTACGCTTTTCGCGCCAGTTTGCTGTGGGCAAAGCCGTATCCGAAATACACCGCCAGCCCGATGACCATCCACACCGCGAAACGTATCCAGCTGACGAACATGACCTGCGACATCATGAACACGTTCAGCAGAAAGCCGACCACCGGAATGTACGACCAGCGGTAGTAGATCGCCAGGGCGGTCGTGGCGCCGAACAGTACCAGGAAAATGTATAGCGGCAGGCTGGTCAGATATCCTTCCTCCGGGAAGGCCAGGAGGTGGCTGAAAAAATCGCGATTGACGCTGTAAAACACCACACCCAGCAGGAGCAGGGTAACGGGCAGCCAGATACGGCTGTCGAAATAACGCACCCGGTATTTGGCCCGGGCCGACTCGCCGGTGATGTCCATTTTGATCACGCCGGCGCAGACAACGGCGAAAGCGAACAGGGTGCCGAGGCTGGTCAGGTCGGCCACCTCGTTGAGGTTGAGGAAAAGGGCGGGGATGGCCACCACCAGGCCCGCCAGAATGGTGGAAAAGGAAGGCGTCTTGAAGCGCGGATGGATTTTGGCAAACCGCTGCGGCAACAGTCCGTCGCGACTCATACTCATCCAGATGCGCGGCTGCCCGAGTTGAAAGACCAGGAATACGCTCGCCGTAGCCACTACTGCGCTCAGGGCCACGATGCCGGAGAAAAAGTTGAGCCCGATCCGCTGGAAAACGAAGGCCAGCGGATCGCCCACGGCCAGTTCGGAGTAGTTGACCATGCCGGTAAGGATCAGCGCGATGGCTACGTAGAGCACCGTACACAGGATCAGGGAGTAGAACATGGCTTTGGGCAGGTCGCGCTGCGGATCTTTGCATTCCTCGGCGGTGGTGGAAATGGCGTCGAAGCCGATGTAGGCGAAAAACACCGCCGATACGCCGGCCAGGATACCCCGTACGCCATTGGGGGCGAAAGGCGACCAGTTGCCGGGCTGGATGTAAAAAATACCGACGATAATGACCATCACGATGACGGCCAGTTTGAACAATACCAAAGCATTGGCCGAGCGTTTCGACTCCTGGATACCGCGGTATACCAGTATGGTGATGAGCAGGGTAATGACCAGGGCCGGCAGGTCGAACACGAGGTGCAGGCTGCCGAGCCGCGGGGCGTTCTCCCAGGCCGACTGCGCCTCGGGGCTGGCGCCTTTCGAGGCCGTCACGAAGTCCATGGTCAGCCAGTCGGGCAGGTGCAGCCCGATGCCGGTGAGCAGGCCGGTGAAATAATCGCTCCAGGAGATGGCGACTGTGACGTTGCCGATGGCGTATTCCCACAGCAGGTTCCAGCCGACGATCCAGGCCAGTATTTCCCCGAAAGTGGTGTAGGTATAGGTATAAGCACTGCCGCTTACCGGGAGAGTGGAGGCGAATTGCGCGTAGCACAGGGCCGAAAATCCGCAGGCGAAGGCCGTGAAAATGAACAGAAACACCACTGCCGGCCCGCCCAGGCTGCTGGCCGTACCGATGGTGCTGAAAATGCCGGCGCCGATGATGGCGGCAATACCCAGGGCGGTGAGGTCGATGACGCGCAGGTTTTTTTTCAGCCCGCCGGAGCCGTGCAGATCGTCGTGCGCGGCGGCGGCAATGGCGTCGTCGATGGATTTTTTGCGGAAAATGTCGGACAGGAAAGCCATAGGGTAAGGCGTGGTCGTTGTTTCTTTTGTAGTGCCGGGTCGGTATTTCAAAAGTAATTCGCGGACAATGTAGGGCTTTCCGAAAAAAACGCCGCTTTCAATTAAGAGCCTGCCGCTTTTTACGCAACAATACCGTATTGGAATTTGGTCCCCGCATCACGACATCAAAGTCGTTCAGGAGCAATTTGGCTTCCGCCCCGTCCTCCGTAAAGAAAAAATCTGCCTCGGGAAGCGGCGGGCGCGGGGTATGCCACGGCGTCAGTTTTACGTACTTGTTAAAATCCCGCGGATCGAGTTCGAGGTGATACGTGTACGAGTTTTGCAGCAGGAAAAAGGTGTCGAGGAGAAACGGTTCCTTGCGGCCTTCTTCTTCGTACTTTTTGCGCAGGTAGTTCATTACGTTGTAGGTATCCTGGTCGAACCACCACTCGACCGCTTCCCGCAGATTGGCCTGGGAAAAAAAATTAAGCAGGGTAAAAACTCCCAGCGGCGCCAGGTAGGCCCAGGCACGGGCCGCCCAGCGTTGCCACATCCAGACACCCGCTATGGTCAATTGCAAAGCCAGAAGGGGATAATAAAACTGCGCCAGGCGGGACTCCAGATAGGTCACTCCGGTCAGTTCCGCCTGCAAAATGTTGAGAATGACCACCGCCGGCAGGATGGTGGCCAGCAGGAGCCGCGGATCACTCGTCCACTGCCGTCCTGCCCGCCACCATCGCCGGAGGGTCACTAGCGTCATGCCGGTGCAAAAAAGAGCGACCAGCCAGGCCAGCAGCCGCACCGTTTCGGTCGTTTCGAGCTGGTTGCGCTGTACGGCCGCACCCACCGTTCGCTGGACCGTGAAAAAAAACGTATCGTTTTTCGTCCAGGCATTAAAAGCCGCATCCTGATTCAGCCGGGCCAAAGGCAGATACCACAAGGCAGCGTAAATGCCCAGGCCGGTCCAGGCCCCCTTCGTTTCCTTCCAGAACCGCAGCGGAGAGGGATTCATCTGCCAGGCGGCGTAAAACAGCAGCGCGACGAACGGCAGAAAAAACAGCAGCAAGGTAAAATTGGCGTATACCGAAAGCCCGGCCAACACGACGGCGGTGGTCAAATGAGCCTTATTCCGGGTCTCCAGAAAACGCCAGGCCTGCCAGACCGCGGTCAGCATCAGCCCGGCGGCCAATCCGTAGCCCCGGGCCAGGGAGAAGAACTCGATGGTATACGGGTTGCCCAGGAGCAGCACCAGACCAAATATCCGCAGGGCGGGCTGATCCGACAGGCGCCGCGTGAGCATGATCGCGGCGCCGAGGTACAAAAAACCTCCCACCAGCGCCGGCGCCCGGATCACGAACGGGAGCCATCCGAACAGGCCGGTCAGCAATTTGATGGCCAGCGTGTTGAGGATATGGTTGTTGGGATTGGCTTCCTTTTCGTAAAACAGCGTATCGAAAACCATGCGCGGCACGTGGTTGATCGATGTAGAACTTTCATCGACGGTGACCGGTACCCACCAGGCACGCAACAGGATGTACAGACTGAATGCCGACGCCAGTAGGCCCACCAGCGGCAACTCAATTTTCCGATTCATTGAAAAAAAGCACGGAGTAAGTAAATATTGTTGATTAAACCGGAGCAAATATCGGTTTTATCCGATGTTTTCCTCAATGCATCACCGTCATTTTCATCGGCCGCGTCTGCCCGCCGGCATTGCGCAGCAGGTAGGTGTACACCCCGGCCGGCCAGTTCCCGGTATCGATCCGGGCCTGGGTGTCGCTTCCCAGGCGTACCGGGCGAACCAGCATGGTTTCACCCAGGTCGTTCAGCACTACCAGGTCGGCCGCTCCGGCCAGTTCCTCCTGCGCAGCCCAGCGGATCGTGGTGGTGCCGGCGGCCGGGTTGGGCTGGTTCTGCAGCAGCCGGAAAGTGCCCGGCGACAGCGTTACCGGCACGGACGACGCCTTGTCGGCGTATTCGACAACAATGTCGTCGACGAAAAAGCCGTCCCGTTCCAGGAAGTCATCGGACTGGAACAAAAATCCGACGCGGATGGCCTGACCGATATAATCGGTCAGGTCGACTTCTTCTTCCACCCAGTTCAACTGCTTGCCGTCGTAAACCGGCTGGTTGTCCGGCTGCGGGAATCCGGCGGCAAGATTGGTATACAAGCCGCACAACGCGGTCGGGACGCCGCTTTCGTTCAGGCTGAATACCTGCGCGAAGTCGCGGTCGTTCTCGATGTCCCAGCGGGCGAAAAAGCGCAGCCGGGCGAAGGCGGCGTCGGCCGGGATTTCGACGGGATCTTCGGTGTAGTAGATCGAATAGGCGTTGGGCAGGTAAAAGCCGTTGGGTGAGTCGGTGAAACAGGCCGGCGCCGATACGTAGGTTTCCGTGGTCAGTTCGAACGTACCCTCCCAGCCGGCGAAGTTATCGGCGCTGTTTTCATAAAGGATAGCCAGGCTGCCGACATTCCCGAGAAAAGTTTTGCGCAGCGTGTCGGTACGGGTGTAGACGCCATTGCTCAGTTCGAGCAAAAATTCGAGGTCCGTTCCGGGCGTGAGGCCGGGGTCCAGCGTTACCGGGAAGTTGAAGTCGGCCGTTTTGAACAGGCCCAGGTTGAACGTTTGGGACGCGGCAGGCGAAACAATACCGGCCGATACGGGCGTGAGCGTCACCTTGAAACTGCCTTCCTGCTGGCCGAAGCGCTGGATCCGGAGCGGCAGGGTGGTATTGACCTGGCTGATGAAGGATTCGCTCAGGTCGGTCAGTTCGCCGAATTGCAGCGCGGACAGTGCCAGGGACAAATTGGGCCATATGTTGTCGCGGTTCAGGCCGTCGATCTCGTCGAAGGAGGGCCAGAAGCCGGTCGTGCCTACTTCCGGCGTGTAGGACATGGTGCCTTTTTCGCCGTACATCCAGTCATCCGAACTGCCGTTCACCGAGTATCCCACCGTCTCGGTGGAAGTCCCGTATTTGTACTTGTTGAAGCGGGTGAACAGTTGGGCATAGGTAATCAGGGAAGAATCGGCCGGCGTATCGCTGTAGGCCCAGGGGTAGATGAGCAGGTTGCCGCTGGTGTGGTAATTGAGGGTAAACACGAATTCGTGATTCAGGCAGAAGTCGCGTACCGAGCGGGTCTCCGGCTCGGAAAACGGCTCCGGGCCGCGGTAAACCTCCGAGCCGGAACTGGGTGAAGACCCCTGGTCGGTGAAGCCCCAGAAGTAACCGTAGTTCCGGTTCAGGTCGACCCCCATGGTACCGTCGCCGTTGTCGCGGCGGTTTTTGCGCCAGAAGCCGTATCCGTCAGGGTCGGTGGTTTCGTTCCAGACGTAGCCATCGGGGTTCACACAGGGAATAAAATACAGTTCCTCATTGTCGACGATGTATTTGATCTCCGGGTCGGTCGCGTAGTTTTCCAGCAGATACCACATGTAGAACAGCATCTGCGAGGCGCTGTTGGGTTCGCGGGCGTGGTGCAGGGCGGTGTACAGGATCTCGGTCTCGTTTTCCTTCACATTGGCATTGTCCGATATCTTCACGTACCACAACGGGCGGCCCTCCCAGGTGACGATGGTATCGCTGACGGCGGCCCGGGCGGTGATGAGGTTGGGAAATTTGGCGGCCATATCGTCCAGCACGTCGAGCATCTGCTGGTAGGTATGGTAGCCGGCCATGGTGCCGTAGGTGTAGTTGGCCGGGGTGGGATAAGCCGGCGCGCCGGTGCTGCCACAACTTCCGCCGCGTTCGGCAACCGGCTGATTTTTCTGCCGGTCCCGGTACCACTGTTTCAGGTCGGGGACGAGTACTTGGGTGGCAAAGCCGGCATTTTGCACCAGCAGCAGTTCTTTTTCGGATAGTTCGGTGGTGAGCGAACGCCCCGGTACAAATAGACCGTGGTCCGTTTCGATGCCGAGCGCGGCCAGGCTTTCCATGTTTTTACCGGCGAGGGAGATTTCTGCCCGGACGTAGCGTTCCGGCGTTTGGGCGTTCAGGGCAAGCGTGCACCAGGTGAGTAAAAGAGCGGAGCAAATGTGTTTCATGTTCGGAGAGTTTTGTACGCGGTTTCTTTGTGATTTGGAAAACATAATTGAAAAACGGGCGGTTGCCGCCGGCCGTTTCACCGGTAAATGTAGCCTGCCTACGCTTTGTCTGGCGGTTTTTTGCCGGTTTTGAACAAGCGTAGCGAAATTTCGACGGGCAGCCTCTAGAAATGCAGGGAAAATCCCAGGCGCCAGGAGAAGCCGGGCATGGGCCGGTAGGCGATGACCTGGTACGGGCTGTTCCAGATGTTTTCCAGGCGCAGGTCTATTCCGGCGCCGGTGATCTGTTTCGGGAAAAAACGTGCCCGGAAGTTCCATTGCGCCAGCAGATTGCCGGTATTGAAACTGTTCAGCCGTTCCAGATTGTCCGAGGTGGTGAAGCGACGCCCTGTCCATTGGTGCAGGTAGGCGATGGCCCAGGAGCCGCGCCGTATTTTCAGACTGCCGCCGGCACTGTGGTTCGGCGTGTAGGGCAACTGCTTGTCCAGCACGCTTGCCAGGCCGTCGTATACCGCTACGTTGGTCGTTCTGGCCAATTGATACCGGGCCGAAACCTTTAATTTCCAGTTTCCAATGTCCAGTTTCCAATTTCCACCCGCTTCTACTCCCCTGCTCCATACCCGACGCAGGTTGTCCGGCCGGAAAATGCCGTCCGGGCCCGGTTGCCAGAGGATCCAGTCGTCGAGCAACAGGTGGAAGGCGCTGACTTCGAGGCTGAACCGGATTGTATTCTCCCTTTGGTCAGTGCTGTCAAGGGTAGCCAATACCCAGCCCACTTCCCCGCCGTATCCCCGTTCGGCCTTCAGGTCGGGTCGTCCGTATTCCAGCCAGAAGCGGTCGTTGAAGGTGGGCAGGTTGAAATTGCGCGACAGGTGGAAGCGCAGCGCCCCGGCCCGGCCCCAGTCCACCTGGCCGCCCAGCGACCAGGTAAAAGGCACGGCCCGCCCTTCGAGCCATTCCTGCCGCAGCAGGGCCGTGAGCCGGCCCCGGGGCAGCCGGTATTCGAGCATGCCGAAGCCGGCCAGGCGGTTTTGGGCATACCAGGCCGCGCTGTCGGCGTAGCCGTCGGCGCGGGCCCACTGGCGGATGGCGTTGCCGCCGGCTTTCCAGAGCAGGTCGTGGCCCGCGGCGGCCGAGTACTCCGAACTCAGCAGGGCGGTGCGGGTGCGGCTGGAGTCGGTATCGCCACGGAGCCGGAAAAAAACGGATTCGTCGGTCCAGGCTGCCCGGGTGAGCCACTGGGTGCGGTGGCCCGGCCGCTGTGCCCAGTCCGCCGTGATCCGGGTGGCTCGGTCGCGCTGCCAGGTGTCGGACGGCGCTTCGGTCATGGCGGGCGGGATGCGGCGAAAGGCGCGCTGGTGCCAGAAAGCCGTTTTCAGGGAGTTTTTTTCGTTGAATTCCAGGCGGTTGAACTGTTGTACGTCGAACCGCTCCACCCGGTTGTTCGCCTGGCGGACCAGCGGGCGGCCGATCCGGGTAGTATTTTGAAAGGGAAAATCGTTGTCGGCTTCCTGCCAGCCGGCCCGGGCCCGGGCACTGATCTTTTCGCGGGAAAAACCGAGTCCGGCCTGCCCTTCTTTCCGGCCGAAACTGCCGGCGTTCAGACCGAGAAAACCGGACCATCCCGGCCGCATCGACCAGTCCGGTTCCAGCAGCACGCTGCCGCCCATGGCGCCGCTGCTCAGCGCCGCGCTTTGGCCGCCGTAGCGCACTTCGAGCCGGTCGCCGGGCCACACCGGCAGCAGGGCGGCGTCCACCACGCCGTTTTGCGGGCTTTGCAGGTTGAGGCCGTTCCAGAACACCGGCGTACGGGCGGGGCCGGCGCCGCGGGCCGAAAGGGTGGCCAGGGTACCGGGGGCGTTGGCACGTACGGCCACGGAGTTTTCCCACAGCAGCCGCTCCGACAGGCTGACGGGGCCGTTCAGGGGCAGGGAGCCGGCCCGCCAGACGGAAAAGCCGGTGCGGTCGAAGCGGGCGTCGCGGACGGTGACGGCGGGGAGGGAGCGGGAGGTATCGGGTTGGGCGGGGAGGGAATGGGCCAGGCAGGAAGACAGCAGCCAGAGTAGCAGCAGGCGGCGGAGAGCGGGTTTGTTTTGGTCAAACATCGGCTGCTTTTACGTTTTAAAAAAGCGTTCGGAATTTTTCGACAGGGAAGTCAACACGGGGGTCAGCCGATTTTTTCACAAAATTACGCCATTCGCCCCAAACGAAAATTACCGGAAAGGAATCCGGAAGGTTCCGGGCCCCGGGGGCGGATTGGGAGCCGCGGAGGGGGCGAGGCCAACTTTATCCCCCCGTTGCTGTTGTTTCTTCAGGCGGGTTTGGTTTTCAGATGCAGACATGGGTATTCTGTGGTTGCGATGCGGGATGTGCAGTCCTGCATTCCGGAGTTGTTTTAAATTACAATCCATTGAGCAAAAAAGAACACAGCAGGCCCGAAGTCAAAAAAGAAGGCGTCATACTACTGAAAACCGAATTGGGTTTTGAAAACATGGGAGTCCTGAATCCCGCAGTGCTACAGGAAGGCGCGGATGTCCATGTTTTTTACCGCGCCGTACGCACCGGCAATTATTCCACTATTGGTTACTGCCGGCTGGATGGGCCGCTGACCCTCGCAGAGCGCAGCCATACCCCGGTACTTTTCCCCCAGCATCCCTTCGAATCGCAAGGGGTGGAGGATCCGCGCATCGTCCGAATCGACGACTTGTACTACCTCACTTATACCGGCTACGACGGGGTCAATGCCCTGGGAGCGCTGGCGGTGTCCGCCGACCTGCGGCATTTTGAAAAGCGGGGCGTGCTTGTGCCCGAGATTTCCTACGACGACTTCATCCGCCTGGCCCAAAGCCAAAACCCCCTCAATGATAAATACGAGCGCTACAACGGCCACCATTCGGCATTGAACAGATTTGACGAAAAAGTACTGCTCTGGGACAAAAACGTTCTTTTCTTTCCCCGCCGCATTCAAGGCAAATTGTATTTCCTGCACCGCATCAAGCCGGATATTCAGATAGTGGCCGTCCGGGAACTGCACGAGTTGACCAGGGAATTCTGGGAGCAGTATTTCCTGCATTTTCAGGACCACGTTTTGCTCGAACCCCGCTACCGGCACGAGGTGAGTTATATCGGCGGCGGTTGTCCGCCCATAGAAACGGATCAGGGCTGGCTGCTCATTTATCACGGCGTACACGACACCCCCGGCGGCTACCGGTACGTAGCCTGCGCCGCCCTCCTGGATCTGAACGATCCGTATAAAGAAACAGCCCGCCTGCCGTACGCTCTTTTTTCCCCTGAATACGACTACGAATTGACCGGAGAAGTGAACAACGTATGTTTCCCGACGGGCGCCGCCCTTTTCGGCGACACGCTGTATATCTATTACGGGGCTGCCGACGAGCAGATTGCCTGCGCCTCCGTGTCCTTATCGGCCTTGCTGGCGGAATTGATGCTAAACAAAACAGAAGATGCGAAACAAAGACAACCATGATATTCCCGAAATACTGTTCATCACCTCCTACCCGCCGCGGGAATGCGGCATCGCCACGTTTTCACAAGACCTGGTCAAAGCGCTGAACAACAAGTTCAGCCATTCATTCTCCCTGCGCATTGCCGCTTTGGAATCGGAAAATGAAAAACACTCCTATCCGGATGAGGTAAAATACGTATTGGACACCTCCGACCTGCCGGCCTATACGGCATTGGCCGAAACGGTCAACCGCGATGAACGCGTCGGCATTGTATTGGTCCAACATGAGTTCGGTTTTTTTTCCACGGTGCCGGACGAAGATTTTGTCCGGTTTTTACAACGGATCACCAAACCGGTGGTTCTTACTTTTCATACGGTTTTGCCGCATCCCGACGACAGGTGGAAAAACAAAGTAATCAACATGGCGTCGGCTTGTGCGGCGGTAATCGTGATGACCAACAATGCGGCCGGCATACTGGCGACAGACTACGGTATTCCCGAAGAAAAAATAACCGTCATCGCCCACGGCACACACCTGGTGCCGCACCTGGACCGGCCCTCGCTCAAAGAAAAATACGGCGTGCCCGGGAGAAAGATCCTGTCGACCTTCGGATTGATCAGTTCGGGAAAAAGTATTGAAACGACCCTGGAAGCCTTGCCGGCGATCATCCAGATGTATCCCGAAGTACTGTTTCTGGTGATCGGCAAAACGCATCCGTCCGTTGTAAAACACGAAAGGGAGCGTTACCGGCAAATGCTGGAAGCGCGGATAACGGAATTATCCTTACAACACCATGTACGGTTTATCAACCGGTACCTGTCCTTGCCGGAATTGCTGGAATACCTGCAGATGACCAATATTTACCTGTTTACTTCCAAAGACCCGAACCAGGCCGTGAGCGGCACTTTTTCCTACGCCATCAGTTGTGCCTGCCCGATCATTTCCACGCCCATTCCGCACGCCCGGGAGGTGCTCCGGGACGATGCCGGCATTATCATCGATTTTCAAAACCCGGAACAACTGGCGGCCGCAGTCAACCTGCTGCTCGGCAATGAAACCCTGCGCCGCAACATCAGCACCAATGGCCTGCAAAGGATCGTGTCCACTGCCTGGGAAAACGTCGCGGTAGCACATGCCATGTTGTTTCAACGCATGGCGGACGGCAACATCATACTGAACTACAGTTTTCCGCCCTTCAATCTGAACCACATCAAAAAAATGACTACCGATTTTGGCATGGTTCAGTTTGCCAAAATAAATCAACCCGACCTCAAATCCGGCTGCACCATCGACGATAATGCCCGGGCCATGATCGCGATGTGCATGTACTATGAATGGACCGGCGACGAAAGCACCATCCCGTATATCAAAACCTACCTCGATTTTATATCGCATTGCCTGCAGTCGGGGGGAGATTTTTTGAATTACGTGGACACGGCCAAAAGATTTTCCAGTCAGAACGATGAAACGAACCTGGACGACGCGAACGGAAGGACGGTTTGGGCGCTGGGCTATTTGATTTCCAAAAAAGGCCTGTTGCCGAACAGCCTCCTGTCGAAAGCCAAAACATTGCTGCAGAAAGCCGTGAAGCACATCGAGACAACCCACTCCACCCGCGCCATGGCGTTCGCCATCAAAGGGTTGTACTGCTTCAACACCGTTTTCCCTTCAACCCAGTATCTGACCTTGCTGGAAACCCTGACGGACCGGTTGGTTCAGATGTACCGCCATGAATCGGACGACCGGTGGCAATGGTTTGAAAGTTATCTGACCTATGGCAACAGCGTATTACCCGAGGCCATGTTATGCGCCTGGTTGTCGACCGGCAACCCTGTCTACAAGGAAATTGCCGGCAATTCTTTTGAATTTCTGCTGGAACGCACCTTTACCGAAGACCGCATCAAGGTCGTTTCCAATAAAAGTTGGTTGATCAAAGGAAAAACTGCCGCGCATTTTGGCGAACAACCCATCGATGTGGCTTATACCACGCTCGCCTTGCGGACCTTTTACGACGTGTTCGGCGAGGAAAAGTATTTACAAAAAATGGAAATCGCGTTCAACTGGTTTTTAGGCAACAATCATTTGCACCAGATCATCTACAACCCCTGTACCGGCGGATGTTACGACGGTCTGGAGGAAAACAACGTAAACCTGAACCAGGGTGCGGAGTCCGCCGTCAGTTATCTGCTGGCGCGCATGGTCGTCGAACAATATTTTAACCGTTCGTAAAGGGCGGCCTGCCACTCCGGCCGCAGCATCCCGTTCTTTTTTCCCTTCCGCCCTTTTGTACCGCTTTTCTACCCGGGTACGGCGGCCTTGTATCAGTTGGGCATCCATCTGGCAAAAAAGTATAAAAATCTCCCGGGGAGCAAAACCTTCGCAGATACCATCCGCTACTTCCTGCCGGAATTTTCCGCAC
>WBZQ01000968.1_pt1 | contig 20800 bp, 20 predicted proteins | sample 5204251 | NCBI WGS metagenome assembly WBZQ01 (sample SAMN12412402, study PRJNA552823) | activated sludge metagenome | isolation source: activated sludge from nitrification reactor of wastewater treatment plant... | place: USA: Virginia | collected 2017-09
TGATCACACTCGGGAAGGAAGGGACGCTTCCTGCTCGACGGAGAGCCTTAGGATTTCTTCGAAGTAAGACCGTCGTCTCAAAGCTTTTTGACGACGTTGCTGCGCGGTTTAAAGATCGGCCTGGTGGGTACACCAGAATCATTAAAACTCGCCGTCGTGTGGGAGATGCTGCGGAAATGGTCGCCATTGAGCTCGTGGCTCGTCAAGAGACGACGGCTCAGAAGAAGGCTGGTGCAAGCCAAGCACAGCCTTCTCCGACAGAGGCAACTCCATCCACCTAGCTTTCTGTCAAACCAAACTGTATTAACATCCAAAGCCCTCCAGGCCGAACGGCCTGGGGGGCTTTTCTTTTCTAGGGAGACGTTTACTTGACTGGTCGCACCTGCTAAGATCGTGCCAGATACAGACTCTGGTCTAGCTTCCTATGCCTGGAGAATCATTCAGAAATGTGGGAAATTTTCGCCCGCCGAGCCCTGCTTTCCTTGAGTATCCTCCTGACAATATTTCTTGGTTACCTTCTCTTCAGAAATGCTGAGTCTCCTTCTCGTGGGGCCTCCGTCTCCTTAAATGCGTTTGAAGATGCCGATGCGAAACTGGGTGAGTTTACCTTTACCCAATCGAAGGGGGAGGCCGTGGAATGGCAGGTCCGAGCCAGGCAGGCACGCATCTTTGAGCAGGAAAAGCGCGCCGTTCTGCACGAGGTTGTCTTGACTTTTTATGGGGGATCCGGTGATGAAGTGACTGTCCATGGTGAAGAGGGGACCTTTAATACGGCAACCAAGGATTTTGTATTAGCCAATCGAGAAACTCCCATCGTCGTCCAAACCAAGAGTGGATACACTATTTATACCGACCGGCTAGAATGGGTAGAGGCAATGAGAGAGATCAGGACGACGGCGCCGGTTCGGATCGTGGGCCATGGGTTGGAGATCCGAGGGCAAGGGCTGATGGGGCGAATATCATCAGAAGAGTTTGAGATACTCCAAGATGTCCATGTGGATCTGGTGTCTGCTTCTTAGTGTTGTATTGTCAGGATCTTCGGCAGCCGCTCCCACATCTGACTCTGGGAGTCTGAAGCGGAGTGTAGAGGCCCCTGGTGTTCCAACGACCATCACTTCCAATCGGATGACGGTACGGAATCAGGATAGCCAGGCCGTCTTTGAGGGGGCGGTAGTGCTCACGCGAGGCTCCTTGGTCGTGCACTCTGATAAGATGGTGGTGTCGTTCCAGCCAAAGAACTCTCAAGGTTCGGCAACAGCACGGAAGGGAGACGAGCAGCGTGATTTCACTCAAGCCTCATCCAACGTTCAGCCAGGGCATCCAGGATCAACGATGTCGAGCCGTTCGGTGAATCGTGTTGAAGCGATTGGAGAGGCGCACTATGTCAAAATTAAGTATGAAAATGGCAATGCGACTTGCCAAAAAGCGGTGTACTTTGCAGACGGTGAAAAAGTTGTGTTGACAGGCGATCCAGTGGCTTGGGAAAAGGGGACGCGTGTCAGTGGTAAGCAAATCACTCTCTTTCTTGCCGAAGAACGTAGCGTGGTGGAAGGAGCGTCCCATATCCGCATTGAAGGCGAGGGGCAGCCTGAACAATGACTCCACGCGTTGAGGAAGAACCGACGAGGCTCGTGCAGAGCGTGGCACTAGAGAACGGTACATCGCTGCGAGCGAACGGATTAATGAAAAGCTTTCGTGGCCGAAAGGTCGTGAAAGGTGTGGCGATCGAAGTCTTTGCAGGTGAAGTCGTGGGCCTTCTGGGACCAAATGGAGCTGGGAAGACGACGATCTTCGATATGATGGTCGGATTATGCCAGCCGGATGCAGGAGAGATCACCTTCAAAGGGGAATCCGTTACGAGCCTTCCAATGTACAAGCGAGCACGTAAAGGTATCGGGTATCTCCCCCAGGAGTCGTCCGTATTTCGCCGTCTCTCGGTGGAAGATAATGTTCTGGCCATTCTGGAAATGCTGGGATATGCTCGTCAAGATCGAAATGAACGGGTCGATGCCCTGCTCAAAGAATTGGATCTTGGACACATTCGGAAAAGCATGGCCTACGCACTTTCCGGCGGCGAGCGGCGGCGATTGGAGATTACGCGTGCGCTGGCGGCCACCCCATCCTTTATGTTGCTGGATGAGCCATTTGCGGGAATTGATCCGATCGCGGTGGCGGACATTCAGCAGATCATTACGCGGTTGAAAGTGAAAGGGATCGGCATCTTAATTACCGATCATAATGTCCAGGAAACGCTTTCCATTGTTGATCGAGCGTATATCATTAATGAAGGCGTGATCTTGGAATCGGGCCCTCCTGATGTAATTGTCCAGAGCGAAACCGCCAGAGCGGTCTATCTTGGAGAACAGTTTAGATTGTAGGAAAGTAAACGGTCGGCCATGAAACTGCGTCTTGATCTGAAACTTAGCCAAAAACTCATCATGACGCCACAGTTGCAACAGGCGATTAAGCTGCTGCAGTTGTCGCGACTTGAATTGCAACAGAGCCTGACACAGCACATCTTGGAGAATCCTCTGCTTGATGAAGTCCAATCCGATATCGAGGACGGGGAGTCATCGGTTAATGAGGGGAAGGCTGAGGAAGTCGCAGCATCGGCTGGGCAGGAACAGAACGTTCAGGATGAATCGCGGGAAGAACAAGGATCACCAGAAGAGTTTTCTGCCTCAGGTTGGGAAGAGTACTTCGGTAGAGATCGGCGAGGCGGGGATACGGAATATGCTTCTGCGCAGGATGACCTGCCCTCATACGAGCAGACTGTGGCCAAGCCCACTTCTCTGGAGGAACATCTGCTCTGGCAGTTGTCTCTATCGACACTCACGGATCGAGAGAAAACCGTCGGCCGTTTGATTATTGGCAATTTAGATGATGACGGCTATCTGCGCATTTCGTTAGCTGAGGTGATTGCTGGCACGGACTTTACGGAATCGGAGGCGGAGTCGGTCCTGAAAGACGTTCAAACCTTTGATCCGACAGGAGTTGCCGCTAGGGATCTTCCGGAGTGTCTGCTCTTGCAATTGCGCCATGTAGGTCGTAATCCCTTCGGGTCGCTCGGTGCACCTCCTGGGGCGCTCAAGGGATCAGTGATTGAAGCAATTGTGCTCCACCATTTAAAGGATCTGGAGCGGAGACAATACGCAAAGGTGGCGAAGGCCCTGAACGTTACAGTAGAGGACGTCTTTCACGCAACCAAGGTAATTGGGGAGCTCGAGCCAAAACCCGGGCGGCCATTCATCAATACTCAAAACTACGTCATCGTGCCGGATGTGTTTGTCGTCAAGAATGAAGGGGAGTGGGTTGTGTTGTTAAACGATGACGGTCTGCCACGGATGAGAATCAGCCCGTATTATAAACAGCTCATTTCGTCGGGGCAGAGTGGTACGCCTGAGACGAAGGCATACATGGACGAAAAGATGCGGGCCGCACAGTGGGTGATTCGAAGCATCGAGCAGCGCAATAGAACGATTGTTAAGGTAGTCTCGAGCATCGTCAAGTTTCAGGAGGAGTTTTTTGAACATGGAGTGCAGTATCTGAAGCCGTTAGTCCTAAAACAGGTGGCGGAAGATATTGGGATGCATGAGTCGACGATCAGCCGAGTGACAGCCAACAAATACATGTACTGTCCACAAGGTATGCTGGAGCTTAAGTTTTTCTTCAATGCCGGACTCCAGCGGGCCGACGAACCGTCTGGCATGCACTCTTCGGTATCAGTTCGCGATATGATCAAAATAATGGTGGCTGAGGAGGATGCTAAGCGACCATTGAAAGATGAAGAGATTGCGGCCAAGCTCTTTACTCAAGGTGTGCGCATTGCAAGGAGGACGGTCGCCAAGTATCGGGCAGAGTTGAATATTGCTTCAGCAAGTCAGCGGAAGCAGTTTTTTTGATGAGAGAGGTATTGCGTCAGGCTGGAATAAATTGGAGGTAGGCATGACATTAAAAATCACAGGCCGCCACATGGATGTTACGCCAGCGCTGAAAAGTTATGTGGAAACGCGAATGAGCCGGCTGGATCGTTATGGGTTAAAGGTTGGGTCGTTACAGGTAATATTGGGAGTTGAAAAGCTTCAACACAAGGCAGAAGTGACGGGTATTGTGAGCGGCAAGCGAGTGCAAGCTAAGATTACAACATCGGAGATGTATGCCACCATTGATGCGATCGTTGACCGTGTAGATGCGCAGTTTCGTAAATTGAAAGAGCGACTTGTTAGTCACAAACCAGACAAGCCAAAGAAGCGAACAGTAATTTCTTGAGCCGGATTACTCGGGGGCGGTGCGGTGGGGAGTCTGGCCTCATTGGTTTGTAGGGGCTGTCGGGTTGGCGTAAGCGCTGTTTACGGATGGATTTGTATGGCGCTTCTCCTCGACGGAGACTATGACCTGGGGTGTTCTCGTTCGTGGATTGTCATCTGGTGATCCATGAAGACGGGCGGAGTCTCATGGCGCAACTCAATCTGGTCATCATTAGTGGATTGTCGGGGTCCGGGAAATCTTATGCGTTGAAGGCGTTTGAGGATGCCGGGTATTTCTGTATTGACAACCTTCCTCCTGCCCTCCTTCCGACCTTTGTTGACCTCTGTCACCAGCAGCATAGTGAAATCGCGAACGTCGCGCTCGGTGTTGATGTGCGCGAGCGAGGATTTTTCGCGGATTTTGTGGGGATTCTTGAACGGATCAAAACGCTTGGCCATGCTGTCCAGGTGCTCTTCCTTGAGGCTAGGGAGGAGGTGCTTATCCGGCGCTTTTCAGAATCTCGTCGACCTCACCCGCTCTTGCCGCATCGACCCGTTGGGGAGGGGATTCGATTTGAGAAGGACCGGATCGCTGAGTTGCGACGACAAGCGGATCGGATCATTGATACATCGGATCTCACGGTGCATGAGCTCGGCGATCTGCTGGGGAAAGAGTTTTTGCAGAACTCGTCCGATCGACGTCTGACGATCTCCTTATTAGCATTCGGGTATAAGTTTGGAGTCCCGTACGATATCGATCTGTTGTTCGATGTGCGTTTTCTGAAGAATCCTTTCTTTGTGCCTGATCTCAAGCCGCTGTCCGGCAAGGACGAGCCGGTCCGTAAATTCGTACTCGAGGACTCCGAAGCGATTGCGTTAATTCAACATGTCGAAGAGCTTTTAAGGTTCCTCCTTCCTCTGTATCAGCGCGAGCGACGTAGCTATCTCACAATCGCAATTGGATGTACCGGTGGACGGCATCGCTCAGTGGCGATTGCCGGACATCTTTGTGAGCGGCTTGCGGCTCTGGGCTACCAAGTGGGCATCAAATATAGAGATATTGACAAATCCTAGGCCATTGTTGGCCTTCTGCCGATCCAGTTCCCGCACCAGAACGTCACTTCCAGCAGTTTCCTTGACAGGTCGAGCATATTGACTATACTTACCTTTGTGAATATTAAGGGTGGCGTGTTGAGTGTAAATACTGAGTGTAAAAAACGTATAGACAATAAGGGAACTGAGGGAATTAAGGCGAATCAGGTATGCCAATTATTCGACATTTCCAAGGCCACATTGTTCCGATGGGAACGAGAAGGGGTGATTGCACGACCCGCACGCGATTGGAGGAATTGGCGACTCTATACACCGAAAAACGTGGATGAAATCGAGAAAGTCATTTGTGCGAGGAAACGCGTCGTGTAGAGTTCAGGTGACACATGCTGAGTTCATTAAAAAAGCTTGTTGAAACAGACGTTATCTCAATGTTGACTCCCCGTCGGCAACTTGTGGGGCTTGATATTGGGTCAAGTGCGATTAAGGTCGCACAACTCAAGGAAAGTAAGGGACGGTACTTTCTTCAGAAGTTCGGGGTGAAACCGCTTGAACCAGAAGTGATTGTCGATGGGACCGTGATGGACGAGGGGCGCGTGGTCTCGGCTATCCAGGAGCTATTTGAGGAAACAAACATCAAGAATAAGCACGTCGCTGTCTCGATTTCTGGGCATGCCGTGATCGTAAAAAAGATAAGTCTTCCCCCTATGCCGGATGAGGAACTTGAAGGTCAAGTGAAGCTGGCAGCTGAGCAATATATCCCCTTCGATATCAACGAAGTCAATATCGATTTCCATGTATTGCCCCCGGACCCAGCAAGCGATGGCCAGGGGGATATGGCGGTGATTCTTGTCGCGGCGAAGAAGGACAAAATCAATGAGCTGACGGAGTTGGTGAAGACTGCCAGGCTCATTCCGATGGTCATGGATGTCGATGCCTTCGCCATCGAGAATATGCACGGGATCAACTATCCATTGGCACAAGAAGAAACAACCGCCTTGGTCAATCTCGGCGCCAGTGTGATGAATGTGAACATTATACGTGCTGGCTCCTCTTTATTTACCCGAGACATTCCGCTGGGTGGCAATAGGTACACAGAAGCGATTCAACGGGAAATGGGGCTCTCATTTGAAGAAGCGGAGGAAAGTAAGAAGAAGGAGGGAAGTGGGGAAGCCACTGGAATGTCGGTCGGTAACGTCCTGGATAGTGTAAATGCCGAGGTGGCTTCCGAGATTGCCCGAACGGTGGATTACTTCAAAACCTCCGGTGCCAATGCCGATCTCAATCGCGTACTTGTCTGCGGTGGCGTTGCCAGGGCGAAAGGACTGATTCAGCAGTTAAGTGATCGGATGCAAGTCCCAGTGGAAATTGCTGATCCCTTCGCCGAAATCGATACCACTGGGTGTGAGATGGACCCAGATCTCCTTGCGGAGCTTGCGCCATCAGCGGCGGTTGGGGTTGGGTTGGCTTTACGAGCAGTGGGTGACCGATGATACGGATTAACCTTCTCTCTGGTGGGTCGAAAGGGCGGCAAGCAAAGCCGCAGCATGATGTTCGGGCCCAAGCAATCCTTGGTGTGGGGGTAGTCCTGGTTACGCTGGCCGGTTGCTGGTGGTATTCCGCCGCGCTGGACAACGAGTTGGAAGCCAGGCAAGAGGAGAAGCTGACGAAGGAAAAACAGGTTGCTCAACTGAAAGAGCAGGTCAAACAAGTTCAGGATTTTGAACAAAAGAAGAAACTCCTTGAAGACAAAAATCGGATCATTGATCAGCTTGAACAGTCAAGAATGGGACCTGTGAAGGTACTCGACCACGTCAGTCAGAGTCTCGACCCGCTCAAGGTGTGGCTGACCAAGCTGGGTGTTGCTTCAGAAACGGTGGAATTGGAAGGAAAGGCGCTCACCAACGATGATGTGGTGGAATTCGTGAACAACTTGCGCCGAACCGATTATTTTACAGGTATTAATCTGCAGGAAAGTAAGGCTGCAGTGGAGAATAAAATTAACCTCTATCAATTTCGGTTGGCATTTCGCCTAAAGGGATAAATATGGCGTTGCCTCAACTTAACCTTGACGCACTCCGCAGCGTGCCGGCTTCTCAAAAGGTGGCTCTCTTGCTGCTCCTGGTCGGCGGCATGATTGCCGGATTCTATTTCTACATTGCGGAGCCCAAGTCCGAAAGTATTGCGGCCCTCGAAGCGGAGAACACCAAACTGGAGAGCGAAATTCAAACGTTGACGATTAAGGTGAAACATCTCGATGAGTTAGTCGCGGCAAGCAAGCAGCTGGAAATCGAATTAGCCAAGAAGAAAGAACGCCTCCCCCCCGAAGAAGAGGCCATTATGTTGCTTAAGCAGGTCTCTGATCTCGGGGTGCGACTCGGACTGGACATCAAGTTGTGGCGTCCGGGGGCGCAGGCTGAAGACCCGTCGAAGCTGTTTGTCAAGATGCCGGTTAGTGTAGAGGTGGCGGGAGTGTACCATACTGCTGCGTTGTTTTTTGACCGGATCAATCGACTGTCCAGAATTATCACGGTGTCGGGGCTCAAGATGGGTTCCCCTCGGATGGAGCAGGGACGGTTTATTTCGCAAACAACATTCGATCTCATTGCCTATGCAGCTCCACAGGAGAAGGCAGTTTCCGGAACAGCGCAACCGGTGCACGCTTCAAAGTTAGCGCAAGCTGCTAAATAGAGGATGCTGAACCGATGTATTTCTTAGGGGTTGAGCGAGGTCAGCGGAGAGTCAGGTGGTACGCGCAGTGTGCCGGTGTCTGTGCTGTCTGTTGGTGGGGTGTTCTTCTTGGAAGTGAACATGTCCAAGCCGAACCCTCCCCCATTCCTGGACAGATTGCGCCAATGAGACATGACTCTATCAAGGTACCCGCTGTGCCAGAAGTGCCCCCTCCCGCTCCTCCCGCGATGGAAACGGGGTTGCCGACGGGAAATAGTCAGGATCCATCCCAATTGCCGCTAGCCGAGGGAATGACTGGGTTGGGGTATGACCCTTCTGGGCGTCGTGATCCGTTCGCCCCTATTATCCAGGAGCTTCAAGTCGGAAAAACGGATAGCACGCTACCTCCGTTACAACGCGTGACGCTGACGGAACTCAATCTGATTGCCGTTGTATGGGGGGCCTACGGATACACGGCAATGGTACAGACTCCTGAAGGGCATGGATATACCGTTCGGCGGGGTACGCGAATCGGCCAGAACAATGGGGTGGTCAGTGCGGTGACCGAGCGCGGCATCATCGTGCAAGAGCGATTTACTGATGTGTATGGCAAGAAGCAGGAACGGGAGCATGTGAAGCTCCTACATCCCAAAGAGGGTGCAGAATGAAATCACTATTCTCCGGCATCAACAGTATCCTGGCGGCGAGACGTTTTATTATGCCCTGCGGACTGGCTATCGCTGGCTGGATCGCGGTCGGGGAAATGCCTGCCCTGGCGGACGAGATGATCGGCGGCAACAAGCCGAAGGATGTGATGCCAGCTGAAAGTCCGTCTTTGCAATATTTGGCACAGACCCTGACTTCGATCGAGGTTCGTCCGGAGTCAGACCAGGTTACGGTTGTCATTGCTGGGGATGGTCAATTGTTTCCGGAGACCAACTTCTTGGATGAATCGAGGCTTATTATTGATGTCCCAGCTGTGTCCTCCACCATTCGGCGTTCAGTGGTGCAGGCCGATCATTATCTACTTAAGAAGATCCGGGTGGGGCATCATGCCGACAAGGTGAGACTGGTGTTCGATGTGCCGGAACGTCCGATTTATTCTGTGACTCGTGATGGGAACAAGGTGTTCATTACCTTGAAGCCGAGCGAGCGGCGAGCCAATACTATGGTCGCGGGAGCGTTCGAGAAAAAAGGACCGTCAGCCGTCGTTCTGAAAGCTCGGAGAGGTTTGTATGAACCACCGGATCGTTTAGTAAAGCGGACGGCACGCATCGTAAGTCCAACGCACACTCACTTCAAAATACAGCGAGTACAAATGGAGGGAGAGGCGGTTTCTCCTGAAAAAGACGAGCGGTCCGACGATCTTGTGGTCGGGCAAACCCGATATGTGGGGCGTCGTATTTCTCTCGACTTTCAACAGGCGGATATCACCAATATCCTCCGATTGATTGCGGAGGTCAGCGGATTCAATATCGTTGTCGGTGAAGGGGTCAAGTCGAAAGTCACCATGAAGTTGGTCAGTGTGCCATGGGATCAAGCGCTGGAAATGCTTCTCAAAATGAATGCACTCGGTATGATTCGGCAGGGGAGTATTGTGTGGGTCGATTCTTTAGCAAACCTTTCCAAGCAGCAAGACGAAGAGGCACGGGCTAAAGATTCGAAGGTCAAGGCGGAGGATCTCATCGATCGGGTGTTCTATATCAGAAATCTTCAGGCGCAAGAATTGATGACATCGCTGCGGCAGAACCTGAGCCCACGTGGACTTATGCAGTTCAATGCCGGAAGTAATGCGCTGATCGTGAGGGACACAGAAACCAAGCTGGGAATCATTCGACAGCTTGTCGAGGGGCTTGATCTTGAGGTGCCACAAGTCCAGATTGAGGCGCGCATTGTTCAGGCCGATACGGTTTATGCCCGTGGGTTGGGGATTCAGTGGGGGTTCCAGGCTGGGAACCGGACACCCACGGATTTCTTCGCGCTCTCGAATCTGACTGGTCCGTTTAGTCAGATTGCCGGAACAGGAAGCAGCACGATTGATCGAAACTTCTTGGTCAACTTGCCGGCTCAGGTCGGTGGGTTGCCGGCCGTTCCATCGATCGGATGGACCTTTGGAAAACTTGGTGGAGACTTCGCTCTGGACATGCGGCTATCGGCCGGGGAGTTGTTGGGATTAAGCAAGGTGATTGCGGCACCCAAAATCACCACGTTGGATAAACGGGAAGCCAAGATTTCCCAGGGCGAGTCGATCCCCTTCCAGACCACATCATTGCAAGGGACTCAAACGACATTCGTCGATGCAAACTTGGAATTGAATGTCACCCCACAGATTACCTCGCGAGATCCGAAGGAGGAATCGAAGCGAATCCTAATGCGTGTGCGCGCGACTCGCAATGCCGTCGGTGCCAGGAGTAATCCAGCTGGCCCAAGCATTGACCGGCGAGAAGCGACGACGCAGGTGATCGTCAGAGACGGGGAAACCATGGTGATCGGTGGCGTCTTCGTTGATACGCAGGGGAACAACGTGCAGGGGGTTCCTTATCTGTCACGAATGCCGGTGTTGGGCTGGTTATTCAAGAATAAGTCTGAGACAGTGTCCAAGCAAGAGCTGCTTATCTTCCTCACGCCGAGCATTATCAAGACCTAGTTCTGACTCCATATCCGTGATCAGCAAAGGCCTGCCGGATGCGTTCCCGCATCGGCAGGCCTTTACTTTCAAAGAACGACATCGGGACGTTCCCTCCGGATCGGTAGGCACTCATGACAGAATGTACCTGTCTTTTTAGTTCTCCGATGCTGTGCTACCATGCCTCCGCATTCGACAGATCGCGTAGCGTATTGGGTTGAAAAGCATGATGACATTCTTCGGTATGATGATCAGTGAGGTTACCATATGACTGTCGGGTCAACTGTTACGGTGTCACTGGCTGATCGGAGCTACGAGATTGCCATACAAGCCGGGCTTCTGGAGAAACTCGGAAGGGAAATCAAGCGCTGCGGGCTGAAGGGGAAGGTCGGAATTGTCACGGACCGTCATGTTGCGCGGCACTATCTGAAGAAGATTGTTGAGATCGCGAAGCGGGCTGGGCTTGAACCAGTCTCGATTATCCTTGCGCCTGGGGAACGGTCTAAGACGTTACAAACGGTTGAACACATTCTCAATGTGTTGGCCCGACACCGGTTTGAGCGCTCGTCGCATCTTTTGGCCTTGGGAGGTGGAGTGGTCGGAGATTTGACTGGGTTTGCCGCCTCGATCTACCAACGCGGGATTCCATATATCCAAGTACCAACGACGCTTGTGGCGCAAGTGGATTCCAGCGTCGGAGGAAAGACCGGGGTCGATCATCAACTAGGGAAAAACCTGATCGGGTCATTCTATCAGCCGCGTGCAGTTTGGATTGATCCGCTGACCCTGCGTACATTGCCCAGACGCCAGTGGGTCGCCGGTCTGGCCGAGGTGATTAAGTATGGGATCATCGCAGATGAATCGTTTTTTACGTATCTTGAACGAAAGATGCCAGCATTGCAAAAGCAGGTTCCCCAGGTTGTGGCCAGCGTGGTGAGACGATCCTGTGAGATCAAGGCCGAGGTCGTGGCGGCGGATGAGCGAGAATCCGACCGGCGAAGAATTCTCAACTACGGCCATACAATCGGACATGCGCTGGAGGCCTTGGGTGGGTACACATCACTTGTGCATGGGGAAGCCGTCGGCATTGGATTGGTGCAGGAGGCTGATCTCGCATGTTTCCAAGGTTTATGTGCCCGTGAGGTTGTCGACGCCATTCGCCGTCTGGTGACCGAGGCAGGGCTGAGCGAGCGTATGCCTCATGCGACGCCGACCAAAATCTGGAAGGCCATGCTTCACGATAAAAAGGTGTCGGCTGGACAGGTGATTGGCGTGTGGCCGGTACGCATTGGAGAGGTTCGAATGGCTCCGCTAGGCAAAGAGGTGTTTGATCGGTGGGTTGCCGAGTCACGAGCCGCTTCGATCAACGTATCTACTTAGTCGTGATGGCCTGACCGAATGACATCCTGACCGCGGCGGGATTTCTCCGTTTCTCCGTCAGCGAAGTGTTCCCTCACCAGTGTCGGTTGACTTGGAGTGCGATGAAGACCTTACGAATTGCCATGGCGCAGATGAATCCGACGGTTGGAGATCTCAACGGAAATGTTCGTCGGATTCTGAGTTGGGTCCGTGAGGCAAAGAAAGCCAAGGCCGACCTTGTGGTATTTCCTGAACTGGCGATTACAGGATGTCACCCGGAAGACCTTCTACTGAAGCCATGGTTTGTGAGTGAGAATAGACGGGCCTTGCAAGAGATCATTCCGGTCTGTCGTGGGCTGGTGGCCATCGTGGGCTATGTGGGGCAAGATGTGAAGCGCAATTCAAGGTCATCGAGCAGCGGAGCAGGTGGTCCTGTGCTCTATAATGCTGCAGCGTTGATTGCTGATCGTAGGTTGCTTGGGAGCTATCACAAACAGTCTTTGGTGAACCATGGGATCTTCGACGAAAGTCGATACTTTCAGCCAGGACAGCGACTCCCGTTACTCCGTGTCCATGGGGCACTGATCGGGCTGACTCTCTGTGAAGATCTTGAGCGTTCAAACGGGCTCATCCGCAGGCAAGCTCAAGGGGGGGCGGAAGTCGTCGTCAACATCAATGCCTCGCCCTTTTGTCGTGGAAGAAACCGTTCGAGAGAGCAGTTCTTGGCAGCTCGCGCGCGAGAAAATAAGGTGATTGTCACCTATACAAACATGGTCGGTGGTCAGGATGAGTTGGTGTTCGATGGGGGCAGCGTGATCCTTGACAGAGCCGGCGGAGTGTTGGCTCGTGGTGCTGCGTTTCAAGAAGAATTAGTGGTGGCAGACGTAAGCGTGGGTGCGGTTCTACCTGGGCGTCAGGCTCGGACACAGAGGCGGAAGGCCCGGGTAGCCGAGACCCTCGGTGCCGATTTTGATCGCTATTCGGTGAGAATGCCGACTGTGCAGAAGACGCGGCCTCCGATCACATCGGTCGTGACTGAACCGGTTGAGGAAGTCGAAGCGATCTATCGGGCCTTGGTTCTCGCGGTGAAGGATTATGTGAAGAAGAATGGCTTTGCGCGGGTGATGCTTGGGTTGAGTGGTGGGGTTGATTCCGCGTTAACGGCAGTGGTTGCGGTGGATGCGATCGGAGCTGATCGAGTGCGGGGGGTCTTTCTACCGTCTCCTTATACATCACAGGAAAGTGAGGCGGATGTGGTAGCGCTTGTACGACATCTGGGCATCGACTTGAGCGTGATTTCAATTACCCCTACGTTTGAATCTTACCGTCGCTCACTGACCTCGACGTTTGGCGATCGGCCGGTCGATACGACCGAGGAAAACCTACAGGCACGTATTCGCGGGACTATGCTCATGGCTATGTCAAACAAATTTGGGGATCTGGTACTGACGACTGGAAACAAGAGTGAGTTAAGTGTTGGGTATGCCACGCTCTATGGTGATATGGCCGGCGGTTTTGCCGTCATCAAGGATGTGCCGAAGACGATGGTCTATGCGCTGGCAACATTTCGGAATGGCTTTGGCTCCTCACCTGTGATCCCACAGCGGACGCTGGACCGGCCTCCAAGTGCCGAGTTACGGCCAGATCAAAAAGATGAAGATTCGTTACCCCCCTACTCCGTCCTCGATCTTATTCTTCAAGCATACGTTGAAGAGGATCGCTCTCCTGACGAAATCATCAAAGCCGGATTTGATCCTGCCACGGTCGCTCGCGTCGTGACGATGGTCGATCGCAGCGAGTTCAAGCGCCATCAGGCACCCATTGGCGTCAAAATTACGCCTCGCGCGCTCGGTAAGGATCGACGGATGCCCATTACCAACGGATATCGGAGGTTATAGCGGTTCTCTTCATGTTTTCAGTGGCTTGTGCATGGTTACCGCTCATATGGAGTGGTGTTTTTTGCTCGATGTGGAGTCGCGCTATTCCTGCAAAGCGATCCGGGCCCAGGCAGGGAGAGCTTCAAGCGATTGGACGGCCTTTTTATGATTTCTACATTGAGCGACAGCTGTGGATAGGCTATGATACCTGCCCCAAAGTAATGATGACATAAGGAATGAGGAGGGGAGTGGTCTGTCAAGAGCCCAGGTCTCCCAGCTCGCCGGAGGGTGTTCCTAGGGGTGCTCCTTTCAGTGCCTTGATGGATTTGAGCTGGCCGGGTGAAGGAGGGCGCTGAGACATGAAGCTGGTTGAGGCGATCGTCAAGCCGTTCAAGTTGGAAGAGATCAAGGATGCACTTTTAGAGATCGGTATTCAGGGTATGACCGTTTCGGAGGTCAAGGGGTTTGGGCGTCAGAAGGGACACAAGGAAACCTATCGTGGGCAAGAATACACGATTGAGTTTGTCCCAAAGGTCAAGATAGAGGTCGCTGTCAAGGATACCCAAGTTCCTCGAGTCATTGAGGCCATCATGACGACGGCCAAGACCGGTAGTATTGGGGATGGCAAGATTTTCGTGCGGGAACTGAGCGATGTGGTGCGGATTCGAACTGGCGAAACAGGAGAGATGGCGCTGTGAGGGGGAACGAGACTTGAGTGGTGAGCAGTCATCACTGAAGATCTCCAAAGGAGGACGGCAATGAACGTGCGTGAGGTCTTGGAGTTCGCGAAGAAGCACAGAGTGCAGATGGTGGACTTGAAATTCATCGACCTGCCGGGTGTGTGGCAGCATATGACCATCCCTGTGAGCGAACTGACGGAAACCTTGTTCAAGGACGGCTCCGGCCTTGACGGATCGTCGATTCGTGGCTGGAAGGCGATTAACAATAGCGATTTGTTGGTGGTCCCGGATCCGGCAACGGCTTTCTTGGATCCGTTTACCGCGGTGCCTACGCTCAGCTTGACCGGCAATGTCGTGGATCCGATTTCTCGTGAAAATTATGAGCGAGATCCCCGGTTTATCGCACAGAAGGCGGAGCGATATCTCCAAAGCACCAAGATAGGTGACAACTCGTTCTGGGGGCCGGAAGCAGAGTTCTTTATTTTCGATCATGCGCGCTATGATCAGACGAGCCACAGCGGCTTCTATTACGTAGACTCGGAAGAAGGCGCTTGGAACATGGGGCAAGAGGGAATCAATCTCGGGGGAAAGCTTCGGCATAAGCAAGGGTATTTCCCCGTCGCGCCGGCCGATACCCAGCAAGATATCCGCAGTGAAATGGTTCTGGAAATGGAAAAGATCGGCATTGAGGTAGAAAAGCACCACCACGAGACCGCCACTGCCGGCCAAGCTGAGATCGATATTCGATTTGATACGCTCCTGCGCACGGCAGACAAGATGATGATGTACAAGTATATCGTCAAGAATGTGGCTCGTCGTCATGGGAAGACGGTGACCTTCATGCCTAAACCGCTCTTCAGCGATGCGGGATCTGGGATGCATACGCACCAGAGCATCTGGAAGGAGGGGAAGCCTCTCTTTGCCGGGAAAGACTATGCCGGGATTTCACAGCTCTGCCTGTATTATATCGGCGGCATTCTCAAGCACGCGCCGGCTCTGGCGGCCTTTACGAATCCGACGACAAACTCCTATAAGCGCATTACCCCGGGATTCGAAGCACCGGTGCTGTTGGCCTACTCCAGTCGGAACCGGTCGGCGGGCGTCCGTATTCCGATGTATTCGCCGAGTCCCAAGGCGAAGCGAATTGAAGTGCGATTCCCAGATCCATCCTGCAATCCGTATTTGGCGTTTTCGGCGATGCTCATGGCGGGGCTTGATGGGATTCAGAACAAGATCAACCCAGGTGAGCCAGCTGAAAAGGACCTGTACGATCTTGATCCGAAGGAAGCAGCCAGTATCCCCACCATGCCTGGGAGCTTGGATGAGGCCATGAACAGTTTGGAAAAGGACTACCAGTTTCTCCTCAAGGGAGAGGTGTTTACGGAAGACCTCGTCGAAGCGTGGATCGGCTACAAGCGGAGTAAAGAGATTGACCCGCTGCGACTGCGTCCGCATCCGTACGAGTTTTACATGTATTACGACGTCTAGTACATGTCGAGCATCGGCATGGGCCGGGAGTTTGGAACGGCCACGCGTTACGGCTTCCCGCAGGCCGCCTTCGAAAGGGCGTGATCAGTACCTTGAGTGCCAATTGCCTGCCAGTTCCCATTTTCAATATAGCCAGAGCGTGACCGGCCGGCGCCCATCTGGCGGGAAAACTCGATTACTTGGAGCGTTCGTACTCGTGAGTTTGCACAGTCGAACTCCTTATGCGTTTTCAACGACAGGAAGCGCGTGGTGTTGTTCCACTTGAGATCCGTCAGTTGCCATAGGGTTACACGAATGCCTGTTCGCTGAACCTGTTCGGGATCAAAGTAGATCGTCTCCAGACCAGCTGGTTGGTACTGTTTCTCGATAGCCACCCATTCGGCAAAAACTGGGCTAGCCCAGATAATCAGCGCCACAGTCACAAAAGAAGATAGACAGGGAACTACCCAGTTTGACATCGAACGCCTGGTTGAGTGAATGATAGACGGAGTGGACATACGGGGTCTTGGTCTGAAAAATCAAGCGGAAATTTATGGAATGGGGCAGAAGGCTCATCTCTGCATCATAGATCGCTTGAGCAGCGTCCTCACATAGGGTATCCTCTCGTCCATAACTAAGGAGGGAGCCGATGCCAAAACGAGTCCGAACGGGGTTGACCCGGAGTGATATTCTCGATCGGTATGTTGAACGGTTCAAACAGCAGCTCGTAAAATTCCAGCCCTTCCTTTCACGCAAGCGGACCTCGCTTTCCATTGATGAGTTTGATGAATCGGCTGAGGAGCTGATCGGACAGGTATTCGGCGCTGCATCGGATGAATCCGAAGCCTACTTCTTTGCAAAGTCCGGTGAGTCGGCACTCTTGCCGGAAGAGGCTCAGGAGAGCGGGACGCACAATGTGGAGCGTGAAAGCCTCCACCAGCGTCGACAAGTGTTGGAAAGCTGTCTAGCGGATCTTGAGCTGCGTCGCCGTTTGCAGGCGACGAGGAAAGGCAAGGGACTCGACCAGGCGCTCGTCGAAGACTATATGTCGCATGATGTACGAAGTATCCATAAAGACGCCACGATCAAACAGGCAGGGCAGCTTTTGCAGAAGTACAAGGTGGGTTCGCTGATCGTAGACGACGGCTCACGGTATATTGGTATTATCACGGAATCAGATCTCACCAGGAAGGCAGTTGCCAAAGGACTTGACCCGAATACGACGACAGTGGCGGTCTGCATGAGCCACTCCATTGTCACCATAGAAGAGGACGAGTCCTTGTCCGAGGCGAGGGCGCTCATGAAGAAGCAGGGGATTCGGCATCTTCCCGTGACGGCTGATGCCTCCATTATCGGCGTACTGTCCGTTTCCGATCTCCTCCGGGCCGTTGAAGAGTTGAAACAGTCCTAACCAGCCAATCCGGTTGTCAAGACCATCCTACAGCGATTGAGCCTGTTGAAGAAGGTTGTGGATCATGTCCGTGGGAAAGGACGAGGACCGGACTAACACTGTCGCCATGGAAATGGGTTCTCGCTAACTATGCCGCCTGCCATCCTACTCAGTTGTGAGTCTCTTGAGAAAAGTTATGGGGTGAAACCGTTGTTCACCGACCTGTCGCTCGGATTGAGCGAAGGGGATCATGTTGGGCTGATCGGACCGAACGGGTCTGGAAAATCAACGCTGCTCAAAATTCTTGCTGGAGTTGAGGAACCGGACAGCGGGACTCGTTCTGTGCGTCGACAGCTCAGGATCGGCTATGTGCCGCAGGAGCCTTCGTTTGCCGAACAGCACTCCGTCGAAGATGCGCTGGCCCAGGTGCTTTTCGATGAGGGGCTGGACCCCCATGAACAGGGCGGACGCATCGCCAGGGCCCTGGGTCTGGGCGCGTTTGCCCGAACTGATCAACCTGTTGCGACACTGTCCGGCGGATGGAAGAAGCGACTAGCGATTGTACGATCGTTGATGCTGGAGCCGGATGTGTTGCTCCTGGACGAGCCGACCAACCATCTGGACGTCGAGGGTATTCTCTGGCTCGAAGACATCCTGAAAGCCGAGCCCCATGCCTTCATCGTGATCAGTCACGACCGGCGATTCTTGGAAGCGGTAACCACGCGGATCTGGGAATTGAACCGCCAATATCCCAATGGCCTTTTTGAGGCGAAGGGGCGATACAGCGAGTTCTTAGAGCAACGTGATGCGGCACTCCAGGTGCAAGCCGACTATCAGGCCTCATTGGCCAATCGAGTTCGGCGTGAGGTGGAATGGCTGCGGCGAGGTCCCAAAGCCAGGACGACCAAAGCCAAGGCTCGGATCGATCAAGCGGGCCGGATGATCAGTGAACTCACTGATATCGAGGCGCGGCAATCCAAGGGGTCTGCCGGGATCGATTTCACCGCCTCAGGACGACGCTCCAAGAAGCTGATTGAGATAGTTGGTCTTGGGAAGACACTTGGTACGCACCTGATCGTGAGTGATCTTGATCTGCAGCTAGGGCCTGGTGAGCGGATTGGGTTGCTCGGGCCGAATGGGAGCGGGAAGTCCACGCTACTGAAATTGTTGGCCGGCACCTTGCCCCCCGATCTGGGCACGATCACTCGCGCGGATCGGTTGCGTATCGTCACCTTTGAGCAACATCGAGAGTCGCTGGACCAACAAGCCTCATTGCGGCGAGCTCTTGCTCCAGCCGGTGGCGATGGGGTGGTCTATCAGGATCGGTCCATCCATCTGGTTTCGTGGGCCAAGCGTTTTCTGTTCCGCCCAGAGCAGCTGGATCTCCCGGTTTCTCGCTTGTCCGGTGGGGAGCAGGCCAGACTATTGATTGCCAGGCTTATGCTTCAGCCCGCGGATCTCCTGATCCTCGACGAACCGACAAATGATCTAGATATCCCGACACTTGATGTGTTGGAAGACAGTCTCCTGGAATTTACCGGGGCACTTGTTCTTGTGACCCACGACCGATGGCTGCTGGACCGTATCTCTACCAGGCTGTTGGCACTGGATGGAACAGGCCGGGCTGAATGGTTTGCCGACTATGCTCAATGGGAGACTGGGCAGAGGAGAAACCAGACGGGCGACACCACAGCTCAGGGATCAAAGGAGCGCACCATATCAGGTGGGCGGTCTAAGCGAAAAGGATTGTCGTACAAGGAGCAGAAGGAATGGGACCAGATTGAAACAGCGATTCAGGAGGCGGAGAGAAGGGTGGCTTTCTGTCAAACCGCAGCCAATGACCCAGCCATTACCTCGTCCTCGAGTGCATTACAAGAGCGATACACCGCACTCCATGCTGCTCAAGCGGACGTTGAACGGCTCTATACCAGATGGGCTGAACTGGAAGAAAAACGTGTCCAGGCTTCAGTCGTACGTAGTGAAGGCATTTGAAGGAGATGTCGAATTCCAAAGCACTGCCGATCTCATACATTTTGTAGAGAGTGTGGAGCCCCATTCCTCTGGGGCAGGGCTATTGTTGGTTCAATGGTCTCACTGAACTGCACTATCATTGCGTAGGGTTTGCGGGGAAATGGTTTTGTCTACGTGGCCTTCCATGTAAACTTTTCCGTCTCGATGCTGTCAGGAAACTTTACACCACTATTGTTACCTAACATACTGATATTTTGGTAAACATTATTTATGTTCAGTAATACCATCCATTTTTATGTAAAATATCTTTACGCTTTCATTCTGGCTCTAAGAGTTCGATTCATTCATTCAAGCATTTATGAAGCTAAAGTGGTGGCATGCATCATGCTTTAGTTGGCGATAACAACCTAATGACCCAATGGGCAACTACTCTGCCTGAGCCACGTAAGTTACGAAATGGAGCGCATGATGAAAACCAGCGGACTGTCAATGATTGTTGCCGTGTGTTTACTGACTGCAACTCATGCCTATGCCATCCCGTTTACGGTTGATGCTCGAGCGAATAGTTCATCGGGAGGAACGGGACTGAATACCGGTATTGTATTGGCAGCCGGGGATGCGTTCACGGTTACGGCCGGGGTCAATGATCTGTGGAGTGCAGGAGCCCTCCCGCGCTGGTCGAACGCTGATGGGCTGGTTGGTAACTTGTTTGCGAACGGCTCAGATGAATCGGGACAGCCGACTGGTACGCTTATTGGGCAGAATTGGGGTTTTCATGGCCAGGGCGGCCTAAGTGCACCATTCGGTACGCTGGTTGGGCAACTGGGTAGCACCTTCTTTGCGTTAGGGACCAATTTTTCTGGAGTGGCTCCGACTGGCGGGACGTTAAGGCTCTTTTATTGGGATAGCAATAACGGGGATAATAGTGGAACGGTTGTGGCGAACGTGAATACTGTCAGTGCTGTTCCGGAGCCATCGACCGCTCTCCTGCTGTTGACTGGACTAGCAATTATGACTTTTGCAGCACGTCGATATCGGGCCTCATAACCAGCGCATCGTTGTATGAGGTCCTTCCCTGGTTATCCGCTAACGGGATTCCTGATTATCACGATTCTTGGTCCGATATTTTTGGGATCTCTTTGTTAGCGGTTGAAAAAGCAAATGCGCAGTGTCAGTTCAAGGCTAATTCACTGAGCCTTCTCTCGCCCATTCTTTGAGTTGGTTGATTGTTTTTTCCCCTGGTGCCTCCACGAGCTAGGCCTCTTCTCCTTCAGCGCCTCCCTACAGTTCCGTCCGCTCTGAACCGATAGGGAAGGTGAGAGCCTCTCCATTTGGGTAGAGAGAAGCGCTTAACGGTGAGGAGTCGCGACCATGCCATCGGCACAAGAACTGGTGCAGTCCTGTACGTCCATTTTTACTTTGCCGGAGATCTACTTCCGCGTACGGGAGGTGGTTGACGACAC
>WBZQ01000971.1_pt1 | contig 20781 bp, 20 predicted proteins | sample 5204251 | NCBI WGS metagenome assembly WBZQ01 (sample SAMN12412402, study PRJNA552823) | activated sludge metagenome | isolation source: activated sludge from nitrification reactor of wastewater treatment plant... | place: USA: Virginia | collected 2017-09
GATCGAAACATAGTGGACACAGGTGGGGCCGTTAGCTCAGTTGGTAGAGCAGCTGACTCTTAATCAGCGGGCCGTAGGTTCGACCCCTACACGGCCCACCAAAATCAACAACTTAGACATATCAGTTTTCTCGTCATTCGCCGGTGTAGACGCCGTGTAGACAGAAAAATATTTTTCTGGCCCTGGGCCCGTCGCACCTCTTCCCCTTCTCCATCTTCCTCGGTCTGAAAGACTTCTTGCAAAGCCTCTCCAGCTTTGAAAGATCGGACCATCATTTTTTCAAAGACACAATGGTTCTGAGATGCAGAACCGTTTAGATCGACGTACCCGAACCGGTGGAATGGCTTGCCCGCTGGCGGCAGATCAACTTCTACAAGGAGGGAAGTCAGACATGAAAGAATCTGAACCGATAAAACGGCGTCTATTGAACATTCAGGAAGTAGCCGAATATACCGGGCTCTCAGTCCATACGCTCTATACCATGGTGAGCCAGCGACGAATCCCATACGTCAAAGTCGGTCGGCTCACCAAATTCGATTTGAATACCATCGATGCATGGATTGAAAAGAATTCTGTGAGGCCCTTGAGGACGTAAGCAGACGAGAAATCCCAAAGCCATCATGTGCGGGGCGGCGGGTAGTTGCCGACCGATCTCTCATGCGTCGCTCATCTAACGCGGAATCGAATCTATTGGAGAGGATACTCGGAGATTATTGATATTCGACGACTGCCGCAATTGCGGCCACAAGTTCTTCCATCACCGTCGATGGCAGATTCCCAAACTTCTTTATAAACCGGGAAGTATCCACTCCCCTGAGTTGCAAGGCATCGATAGAAGAAATCTTTGAGAGGCCGTTCCTACCGTCAGGATCAATCCGGACATGCCAGATGCTTCCCTTGAAATGATCTTTCCATTCAGTAATGGGGGCAATCAGCCTGAGAGGGAGCCGACCCAGCGCATCAGAACTGACTATGACAGCCGGCCGTGTTTTCTTTATCTCAGAACCCATGGTCGGGTCTAAGTTGACGAGCCAGATTTCGCCGCGCTTAGGCGATGGCGGGTCAGTACTCAACGAAGTCTCCACTCTGGAGATCGCTTCTGTCTGCGCCCTCCGAATAGTGTGACTTCAGTTTTTCTGCTTGCTCAGACAGAATCCGTCTGCGCTCTTCAAGCGGCAACTTCATGAAGGCTCGTCGTTCAATAAGGGCGAGCGGCTCCTCGACATCAAGAGACTCACCAAGCAACCTTTCGACTTCTTCACGGGTAATCAGTCCCTCTGCATAGGCTCGAAGCGCTGTTTGCTGAAGCCATTGTGATTGTTCAGGTTCCAATTCACTCGGCTCTTTCCGTTTCCATTTCAAGCGGTTTATGAGCATCATCCAATGCCGGTAGTATCCCTCTGAGATGATATCTAAATCGAACAGTCGTCGAACAAGAGCTTGCACGCTCATTCCAAAGCGCTTCTTAAAAAGCAGCAGTTCTTCACTAAGAATGGTGTCTCGCCTAGTACCAATCTCACGATAGACCACTTGTGCGGGGGCAAGGAAGGCTGCTCCGAACCGGAATGCCGCTTTTTCCTCATCAATGTTATGCCCTATCTTCAAGACAAGATGGCCTAATTCATGCGCAAGGCTCAGTCGCTGCCGCTCTCCAGACACACCTTTGGACGTAACAAGTCCCGCTGCTTGAGTCTGGGTGACTTCATCAACAGCCACCGCGCAAATGCCATCGAATTTGTCGATGGCATCAATCTCGATGACATGAATGTGATGATCTTCGAGCATACCAACCATGCTTGAAATTTGATCCTGCCCAAGTTTCCAATTCGTACGCAATTCTTCAGCAGCCCGCTCAGTATCTTCTATCTTTGAAATACGATGTGCGTGGATCGGCAAATGATTCCCGTTCGGCCATCCTGTCATGGCCTGAAGATTCACTCTATCCTCCAAGACCTCCGTCACAAGGCTCTCAATTCTTCCCTGATCTTTCTTGGGTAAAGTCGAAGCCTTTCTATAGCCGATGAACTTAACACTGACTTGCGGCTCTCTCAGAAAATAAGACGCCTTAACCTTAAAGGTATCGGCAAGCTTGTTCAGAACAATTGGCGATGGGCTAGCCTTCGCACACTCATATTTTGAAAGCGCCTGCTTTGTTACAACATGGCCCATGGACGCAACAAGCGCATCCAGCGAAAGGCCCCGAGACATTCGTAGCCGCTTCAGCCGCTGAGCGATGTTAGTCGAGTTAGACATAGATAAGCAGTAGGCGTAGTTGACAAATTATACAATTTTATCTACATTTGTCAACCTTCTAAATCCACATAAAGTCACTCCTTTTCACGATTCCTTTTGAAGAACATCTCCTCAGTGGCGATTAGCGCGGGCGTGAGCCGGCGCTGGGTTGCAGGGGGTCTGGGGGAGGTCTACGCACTGCGTGGCAAAAAACCACGCTGTGAGTGGACGTCCCCCAGAAGGGTTGTTTGACCCAGGTCTTCGCAATAGCAGGGTTGGCACTATTCACCGAGGACCACGGATTTCCCGGCGCCTGCGAGCGCATTCCCAGATTTTGCAAATGTCTCATAATCTTCAAAGCGAAGATTCAAATGATGCCGCTGTGGGTCAATGCGAACTCGCTGACCGGACACGGTCACGCTCTCGATCCCGCAGATAATGGCTCGAAGCCTTTCTGTGATGTCAGCTGAAGGACAAACCCATACCACACGAGAATATTCCTCGCGCTTGAGGCTCTGCAGGTAAGCAGACAGAATCGCTTCATATCGTTTGAAAGTTTTCAGAGTGCGCTCGCACTCAATGGCGGTTTTCATCCCTGCGGGATCGATCGCGATGGCATCAGGCCGTTTGAGCCCTTTCCGCACTGCTCCCAGCGACTCGCCATTCTGCCAGTCCGACCAACCAGCCAATTCTGCGGCAAGGCGTAATCGTTGTATGTCGAGAGTATGACGGAGAGTAAATTCGGAGACCTTGGAGGGCTCGAAATAGTGTCTTCTTACCGTCTCAGATCCGGGATTGAAGGCTAGTGCCTGACCATGGGGGGTAATTCCCCAAGTCAGCAAACTGCCGCCCAAAACCGAGTATTCGTGGCGGCGTATGATCTGTTCGGCCTCGAACTTGCGCAGAGATTTCCAAATAGCCTGTCGTGATCGCAATCCCAACACTCGTCCAAGAATTTCAGCGGTACTCCACCGCTCCTCTCGTAAGAAACGAAGCAGTCGCTGTCGCTTCTCAAGCTGCCGCACTTTTCGCTCAGACGCAGGTATGAGACAGGAGAGTTTATTCATCAAATCAACTCCGCACACTTGACTGTTTGCATAGGAGCGAGAACAGGATTCGGTCGTTCACCAATCGGAAGGTAACCAACTCTGATCTTCTTCGGCACACCGGCCCCCACAAGAATTGCATGAAGTGGCGGCAGGGATTGAAGCACGTTCTCATCAAACAACGGGCGCATCGACTCTCGCCAGCTCCCCTCCGCTTTGGCGAATTTGAAGATCTTCTTTTGCGCGAGTTCCGTGTATATGGGAACCGTTCCACTAAGGCGGGCCTCCCATGTCGCCGTATTGGGATCATTCGTCCGAAAGAATAGCTTTAGCCCACAGTTAACTAGGACGGCTCCTTCCACTGCCGGTGCTGGCAACGATGTATCTTGCAAGTCGCCGAGGCTTTGATGAGCCAACAAGAGATGGCAGCGGCGATCGGCAATAACCCCGCACGCTTGGAGCGCGGCAGGAGATAGCAGATATTTAAACTCGTCCATGAATAGCGCGGTCCAGCCTCCCTCCACCTCTTGCCCCTTCTTGTCGATAATTTGAAGCACTCGAAGGAGAACCATTTTCTGCAACCTGATCGTCGGTTCATGGCGTGTGCTACCTATGGCGTAGAGAATCCCGGGCCGACCTACGACTTGAGTCAAGTCAATCCCCGCTGTTGTCTGTATGGCGGGCAATGACGCGAGTTCCTTGAGTGCCTCGAAGAACCTCCGCGCTTTGCTCAAATCAAGGATCTGAGAAGATCTCTCAAACAGTTCGGGAATTGATCGCGCTCCGGATGCAGCAACTAACCGTGCTGCTGCACGATCTTCAATTCGATAAACATCCGCGTTATCCCCCCGCTCAATCAAATCAAAGATCTGGATTAACATCTCTTCGATGTCCTGAGGTGAACACCCTGCGAGCAAATTCAACTGGGGCGGCTGATCAGGCCGAAGGTCCAGGAATGTGAAGGGCACCCCGACACGCTCAGCTGTTGCCGCCATGACAGCAGGCATGAAAAAGTCGTTCTTGGGGTCGAAGATAATGACGCATTCTCCAAGCTGCACAAATTGATCAAGCAACGTCGCTACGGCGACATTCTTCCCGCTCCTAGTCTGACCGATGACTTGGGCGTGTTGTCGCGCTTGCTCAACCGTAAGATAGGTGGGCTTCCGCAGTTCATCCAAACCCAGAAAGACTCCGCGTCCGATAATCATGAATCGTTGCGGATCAAAGGACTTCTGCTTCTCGCTTGGGCTCCACACTGTTCGCACGTCTGACAGTCGCCCGACAGGCACCTGTGTGCCAGACCAGCACCACCAACCCAGGCTTTGGCCTGCAACAATGATCGCGTAGCCGGAAACGAGCCCATGCCAGGTTTTGCCCCAAATCACGGCAGGAATGGGAGAGACGACAAAGGCACCAGTGCCCACAATCCAATTGAGTGTGTCCGGCTGAAAAGACCAAAAACGATGAAAGCACAATGCAACACAGAATGCCGAGAGATTGCAGAACGAGAACCAGAGAAGAATCCAACCGTCCTGAAATGCCAACGCCAGGTCGGGCGGAATGAGCATTTGCGCACGGACAGAATTGGAGGGATCAGAGAGGTCCGTGAGTGCTGGGAGTCTCGCGAGAAGCAAAAGAATCTTCTCGCGAGACCATTCCGGCAAGTACACAAAAGACACCTTCATCGCAATGACAGCTATTACCTGCTGTGCAAGAGCAGTGATGATCGCCAATCGTGAAACCGGAATTCCCATCGGTGTCGCTCCCCTCAACCCAACTCCACAGATGCTGGCGGACACCAAACGAGCCGTACTGCCTCACACAAGTCGTCGAACAGATGGCAGAGATGAGCGAACTCGTCTTCGAGCACAGTGACCTGGAAACTTGCTCGCACAAAATACTCAATCAAGTACTTACGCCGCTCCTTGATATGGAAGATATCGAAGTGTCCGCTTCGTGCGCTTTCTGTCGCTGGATCGTGGGCTTTTTTCTGTAGGATCCACGCGAATTCAGCCAAGTGGCCTGTGGATCTGAAAGTGATCAACGCATCGTTCCGCAAGATGAACAATCCTGCAGTCAGATTTCCGTGCCGCTCGATCACGTGCAAGAGAAACCCCGGTCGCTCTTTTTGGAATGACTTCACTCCCATTGTGTCCTCCATAACGTTTCCGACTATACGTTCGTAGTTCGTTCTTCTTTCCTACCACTCTTCTTTCGGCAGGATGACCAACCCAAGTTGGGCAAGCGCACCGGTTTTGCCCACGAAACCGGCGCGCGTTCCTGTCCCGGCGCATGCTGAACAGCATGCGCCGGGATGGGGCTTTGCACCGTGCCCCCGCACGGTCAGAGCACCACCAAACGGGGTGCGCGGTGCCCAAGCATCGCGCAAGGGCTTGTGCGAGCGAAGCATCGGCCCCAGCCGCGCACAACCCGGGCCCGTGCGTGCGTCGAGCGGCGCGCTTTCGCGCGCGCGAGACCCCGCTGGAACAAGGGGCGTCGAAGCAAGACGTTCCCGTCTGCGGGAATGTCGCAGCGTCTCGACGAGTTGAGCGAAGCGAGACCGGAGCCGGCACAGTGTGCCCATCGGGCACTCTGTGCGTACCGGCGGAGCCCGCTTCCAGCGGGGTCTCGCGCCGCACGCGGCGCCGAGACGCACGCCGGTGAATTCCATGGACAAGCGAGCGTCCAAGCTCCTTGTCCGTGGAAGAGGCCGGAAGGCCTCCAAGCACCGGAGCGTCCAGCGGAGATGCGCGAGGTGAATCGCGGGCTTGCGAATCGTTCAGATCGCAAGCCTGCGAGAGGATGGCTACCTCCACCGCCACCGATTACAAATTCCCTCGCTTCCAGTCGTTTAAATTTGAACCCGGCATTCGTTGACGCCGCTGGTTGACAACAGACAACCGACGCCGTCAACCAAACCTGTCGTCCAAGCCAAGCGCTGAGGTAGCTTGCCATTAAAGATCCTCGCTCTTAAGATCAGAGTCCTGCACCTTGCGCAACGTGCTTTCATCATTGATAGCCCGGCGTTGTTTCCGTGGCTCATCAACGGCTAATGCACGCGAAAGAATCCTCGAGGCTAAGCCGTTTCGCGAGATAGCCTGCTGACCTCCCAAACTGCCATGCAGTGCGAGGAACGCCTCAGCCGCGCGGCCAGACAGACCAACAGAAAGTCTGACTGCTTGCTCGGTCGATTCCTGATCGAGCTCCTGTTTCAGGTCGTCATAGAGCTTCATTGTCCGCTCCCTCCGCTGGTATTGATATGTCCCGAATCGTTGATCAACTTCCGCACATCGGCAACGACGTACCGAATCGCCCGGCCGTTAATGCGCTTGAAGCGCAAGACAGACTTCCTGCCCCGCCAGCTTTGGAGTGTCCTGGCAGAACAGTTCAGGGCCTGGGCGCATTCTTTTTCTGTCAACAGGTACTCTGCCGGAAGGCGTGACAGGTCCAGAGAATTGGACCGCTCGGGGACACAGGTCAGCATGCGTTTGAGGATATCCTCCAAACGCGAATAGAAATCACCAGAATCCAAGATGATCGATGCAATAGGTCCTCCTCGCAACACCAAGTGATGCTGCGTTTGTTTTAAATTGTGGGTTGATACTGAAACGTTAGAACTTAAAGGAGGACGGGCGGTGCACGGAGGACACGATCTGTAGTCAACAGAACATACTGACGAGAGGTAGTTTCGTTCAGCGTGCGGTAGATACGCTGATTTCCAATTGGCAAGTGGCTTTGAAGAACGGATGGCAGAGAAATGAAAAGGTAAAGAACTTCATCAATAAACCGGTCAAGTTGAAAAAGGAGTAGCCTTATGAGCCGCTCAACTCCGAGCCGATCGGTTGGGTAGTGCTCAGCAACATGCGAAGAAACTAATTCATATCGGTCCGGGATTTCTGCTTTGGCCATGAAACGTCGAGTCAGCCTGCAACAAGAAAAAGCCACACCATAGGCGAGCAAGCCCACCATCCAAAAAACAGGGGTGAACCAGGCAGGCCCAAGGCCCAGATACTCGAAGGCCCCAATACCAGCGAAGTATGAGACAAACAGCCCTATTGTCCCCCCGCAAAGGCGAAAGCCGTCCGGTCGACCAACTGCTTCTCTGTTTGCACAACGCAATGTCATAACTGCCATCAATACTGGCAGCCTTCAAATCTGTCAAGATGCCAAAATACAAAATAGCGGCTCATGGCACACAAAAGATACAAATCGTACAAAATGGTAGCTGCCTTATAGCGCTTCATGCCTTCCTACCTTGCGTATTCGAACTGTCTCATAGGCTCAAAACCGAGACGCAATCATACATACAGCTGGCCTTTGCCTGTCCGACCATACCCAGATGCCGCCGATCTTGAATTGAAGCAAGTGGACATAGTTGATATCCTCCCAACTAAAACAACTGGAGATGCCTCATGACTAAAAGCGACCAGAGTTACAAGCTGAAAGAGGCAGAGAAGCTGGTTTATCAAGCTTGGGAATGCAAACACATAGAGAGAATCCTCCTAGCCCAGAAGGCTCTCAAATTATCTCCTGATTGCGCGGATGCCTATCTCATCCTAGCTGAAGAAACTACCAACGCTGTTAGTGAGAAATGCGCACTCTATAAGCAAGCTTTCGAAGCAGGTGAGCGGGCTCTTGGACATTCGACGTTCGTTACAGAGGCCGGATCGTTCTGGGGGGTGACGCGCACACGTCCTTATATGCGTGCCCGGTTCGGATATGCCAGGTGCCTGGAACAACTCGGGCGGCGATGGGAAGCGCTGAGGCACTACGCTGAAATGCTGCTGCTCAACCCCGGGGACAACCAAGGAGTCCGCTATTATTTGGCGAGCGGGCTGCTTGCCGAAGGCGACTTTATGAGTTTTGAACGGTATTTCGGCAGGGAGCCTGACGAACAGACAGCACTCTGGCTTTACCCTAAGGCCCTGTGGCTGTTTCAGCGGCATGGCGAGCTGCGGCGGAGTACCATTGCTCTCCGGAAAGCGTTTGCTCAGAACAGACACGTTCCCAATTATCTGCTGGGCACAAAGAAAATTCCCGCACGACTTCCTGAGTCCTATGTGCATGGTCGCCAGGATGAAGCTATGGTGTACGCGGAGCTTGGAAAGGAGGCCTGGGAGAACACAGAGAATGCTCTTGCATGGCTTGCTAAGCAAGCTGACAAGATCGACACGCTTTGATCAATTTGCACAATTTCCATCGCAAGATGGTTGATACCCGCAGTAACATCTGGAAAAAGATGTCGAAGTTGCCTAGAATCGAGTCCCGATGGAGATCTGGCATCTGATTAAATCTTTGTTCAATAAGAACAAGACCTACCGCGTTCAGCTCGCCGTTCTTCTCAAGAATCTCTGGTCCAGCATTTCGAGATGGGTCCCGATCGCTTATAAGAATACGTGCCCAGCGTTTTCCGCAGCGATGTAATGAGAACGAGTCGTAAATTCACCTTCATCGATTTATTTGCCGGCGCTGGCGGGTTCTCTCTCGGATTCGCTCGGGCCAAGTTCAAATGTGTCGGTGTTGTTGAGCGCGACCCCGTCGCCAGTGAAACTTACAAAATTAACTTTTCCGACCATGCGGAGATGCCATTGTGTCGTCTGGGTTCGGATGACGGTGACATTCACTCTCTGACAAGAGCAGATTTTGACAATGCGTTTCGTTCATCAGACGGCAGCGAAGTCGATCTCCTTCTTGCTGGCCCGCCCTGCCAAGGTTTCTCCAAGGTTGGTCGCGGCAAGCTCAATGATCTAGCCAATCGTAAGCAGGCCTTTAAAACCGACCCCCGCAATGGTTTATACCTCAAATTCCTTGACGTGTTGCGGTGGATAAAGCCTCGAGCGTTCTTGTTTGAGAACGTTCCTGGAATCCTTCATTTAAGTGGAAGCAATGTTGCGGAAGATATCTGCGAAAACGGGAGGAAAGCCGGTTACTCCGTCTTATGCACTATTCTAAACTCTGCATGGTACGGAGTCCCACAGATCAGGGAGCGAGTGTTTATACTGGGTATAAGGTCCGATCTTGCTATACGTCCGTCTTTCCCTAAACCCATTTATCGCGCACAACTCACGAAGGGACACTTGACCGCACTGGAACTGTCTGAAGACACTTTCGCAAACCCCTTATTCTTCCGAAAAGTAGAAAACCCATCAAAAGGCCCTCGGGCTGTTAGTGTCCTGGAAGCGCTAGGAGATCTTCCACCCTTTCTCAAACACCTTACCGATTCTGAATACTTTCCGATTCGTGAAGAAATCCATCCAAGCCCGTACCGCCGAGGAAGACCCAGCCCCTATGCCGCCCTGATGAGACGGTGGGACAGACAACAAACATCAATGGAGGTGCTAGACCACTTCTGCCGGGCAACGAGACGTGACTTTGAAACCTTCGATCTTATGAAGCCTGGAGATATGTATCCCCGGGCGGTTGAAATCGCCGAGCAACGATACCAACAGGCAAGAAATCAGTATCAGAAAGGATTGCGAGACACCTTCCCAAGAAGGAAACACTTCGTCCCGCCGTACAATACCGAGAACTTCGAGGAGAAGTGGTGGAAAATGGTGCCTTCGAAGCCATCAAGAACGATAACCGCCCATCTCGCCAGGGATTGTTATTCCCATATTCACTATGATTCACAGAAACGTGCTATCACAGTGAGGGAAGCCGCTCGCCTCCAGAGCTTCCCAGACACCTTCAAGTTTTCTGGAAACATGGGGGATTGTTTCAGACAAATAGGTAACGCGGTACCACCTCTTCTCGCATATTCCCTAGCAAGGCACCTAAGCCAACTTCTTGCCAGGGCAGATGCCAATGGTTGCAATAAGAACCGACATAATTTGAAAAGTATTCAGCGCGCATGAGCCAGTGCGAGGGCAATTCTTCTCACGCAAGCTTCACAGTTCTGTTCAATCTGATGTTCCCAGATTCTTATTACCCTCCATCCTAGTCGCCTTAGACGACGGAAGTTCCGTTTGTCTCTCGCCCTATTTGCCTCAATCTTTTCCTTCCATTTCTGAGCAAGCTTCCCCTTCCAGAGGGGAAACCGCCACCCATGCCAAAAATCGCCATCCACGAAGATCGCGATCTTGCAACCCTTGACAACAAAATCCGGTCGTCCAGGAAGAGTCCTGACATGAACATCAAATCGCACCCTCAACTTCTTGAGTACTGATCCTAGCACTCTTTCTGGGCCAGTATCTTTGCTTCTGATGCGAGCCATCAAAGCACTCCTTTTTTCAGTGCTCATGACATCACCGCGATGTCCTCCTGGGATTGGGGCGTTTTGTGGCGCCCAAGACCTATGACCTGCCTTTTTCCTATTCCGAACTACTGGATTCATCAGTTTAATTTCCGCTAATTACCCTTGAAAGGATACCCCTCAAATACCGTTATTTCTCCGGCTGGGACCAACTTTTTGATTTGACAGATAAACGAATACACTTCATTTTAATAAACTTATGGTATCTCAACCATAACTGACTGGCATATTTTCCACCGGTGGGTTAATAGTGCCCAACATCCGACTATTCCCGCAACAGTTCCTTGATGGGGATGCTTGTTTCGGTCTGTTCTCCCTGGGAACAAATGGGCAGATAGACCTTCCGGTAACAATTGAAGCGAACGCCGGTCTTCCGATCCACATCATTCATTCCGACCCCGAACACCTCGCATATTTAACAGGGTTGCTCGTGCTCCAAGCCTGGATCATGGGCATACACGAACTCGGTATCCCACCGAAGGAACGGAAACCAATTCTAGTTGTGACAGATAAACCAGGTCAGTTCGGGGAGGCATATTTGAGGCTGCATGTTCCTATTGACCGGATCAAGAAATTATTCATGAGACGGAGGGTATCGTTGTACCAGCAAGGAAACAGCCCCAGCGAAGAACCCTTTCTCGATCTGCGTCTCGGGCACGATGATACGAGAACAAGACTTCACAATTTTTTCCCGGCATTTCAAATCCTCGGTCCATCCGGTTCTCCACGAATACTTGCAGGCAGGGAATACCTTGGTCGAAGCGATGAAGGTGGGCCAGGCGTTCTGATCACGCGAAAATCTGACAATAAAGTGCTGAAGGCCCTCCGTGAACGTTACAACCCATTTATGGCCATATTTGACGCCCATGGTGTAGCAGTCCAAGGAAACAATCTTGAAATGCCATCTCTCTTTTATCATGAGTCCATTTTTTCCAAGGAGTTGAGCGCGCGCGATAATGACAAGCTGGTTCTTTGTTGCCTCCCAGATGTTCAATTCGAAATGTTTTGCTCTCACGCGAATCTTTGCGTTGTCCAGCCAGAAGAATCACAGGGCCTTTCAGACCTGTGGAAGAGGGCAGACGGTGCTCTCCAGGCACTGATAGAGCGGGTAGATCAACGAGCCGATCGGGTGGTTAGCGATATATCCCGGTCAGTCACCCGCTTGAGAAACATTATGCTCAGCCTGCCCATCGGCATCAGGTCCTACGAACAAGCGTTGATTGCCTCCGGTCAGCCAGAGAGTCTCTGGTACGATTGGTCAATCTCTCAACCACTTAATGGACTGGAAAATCGTCTACCCGAAATGGCTGCTCTGGGCCAGTGGGAGGAACTTATACTTCAAGAATTGACTCAGGCATTTCGGGAGATATTCAAATCCCTTGAGTATGATTCACCAAAGCGTCAACCTGTCCTAAACGCAATAAACGAGAGTCTTGGCAAAAATAGGCGGGTTGCTCTCCTCGTGAGTAGCCCTTCCGTTGCCACTGGATTGAATTGGGCACTCCGACTCCCAGACCCGGATGGCTTTGGCATACCCCAGGATAAAGTTTCAGCTATAACTTTCGGCGATATCCGGTCAATGAATTCAGACCAGGACTGCATCATCCATCAGGTCTTTGATCCACAAGCAGTATTCTCCGGCTTGGCGAAGGCAGGCCCCAGGCAGATCACATTTGTGCTCTTGCGTAATGAGTTGAGATTCACTGGAGAGCGATTCCTTAGAACCAGATTATTGTTTCCGAATCACCCAGCGAACGAAACCATCCTGCGCCCGATGTACGCTCAGCTAGAGCGCCTCGAACCTGTTCAGTCGCCCCGTGGCCGTGATCGCAAGGAGACTTTACTATCTGACGAAGATTTTGAAGTAGTCATGCGTATGTTCAATCAGGGACCAGATGTTCTACAACATGGAATCGTCCTGACAGAGGATTCCGAAGACGGACCCGAAGACTTGGTCGGAGAAACACAAGCTTTTCTTGTCAAACTCGAAGGTGGCTGTGCGGTGTTTCTTGACTCAACAGGCAACGTCTCGTATGTTCCAGACGATTCATCGATCCGGAATGGACCCGTTGAGATCCTTGAACCCGGACATCGACTCATTATAATGAATCCCGCAGCCAGAGAGTCCATAGCTCACCGGGTGCTTTCTTCCAAGAAAGTCTCAGAAACTCACGACGCCGCTGGACAACTGATCGCCAGATGGCGAGAAGAGCTAGAAAATGGTATTCGGCGGTTAGATCTCACATACAGGCAGGTCCTTGAGAAGATCCAGAAGCTAGGTTCACGAAGACTTACTCCCCTTGTCATAGGGCAGTGGGCCAGAGGAGATGTGCTTGGCCCTCTAGACGCCAGCGACATCCGCAGGATTGGGCAAGTCATTGAATCTGATTGGCTTATGCAGGACTGGCAACGCGTAAGCCTGGCCATGCTGCTCCGTCGCACAGGCCATCGGCTCCTAGGTCGACAAGTGACTCGTATTATCCAGAAGGCCGCCATTGGAGACTATGATCTGGCGACGAAGGACGAGCAATTCCTGAAGCAACTTGGCGTAACAATGGGCGAGCTACAGGATGCTGTGGATCTCCTGACCGTGGAGGCGATATCAAAAGAGACAAAATTGGTTCCAATTGAGCAAGTTGGCAAGGTTGTGTCCGTCTGATCGAAGGACCACTGGATCTCTTAGAAGGGACAAAAGAGACAATCCATGAATCTAGCGGAACAGCGAAACGTTCGAGAGTCCCTAGCTGCCAGACTAAGATCCGATCTTCTCGGTCCGATGGCTGATGATGAAACGATCGTGCACGACAAGGAAACTGGAGAAGGCGATACCCCCCTTTCAAGATACTTGGTCGGAATCTTGTACCCTGCTGGCTCAGTGGTCAATTCCGAGGAAGATGACTCAGCCAACGAAGGTGGTGATGGAGAAGAAGACCAGGCACCTGAAGATCCCGTAAAAGTAGCAGGAATCCCAAAACCCTCCTCCATCGGCTTATCCTTTGCGGTTACAGAAAATGTCCGCGGCCTCGTGCTGAAGTTCCGCTACGGCTTGTATCTCCCGGTCGAAGCCGAACTGACACCCCCGCAGGGAAACAATGACGAGACCAAGAAATCTCCAAAGAAGCAGAGGCCAAGATTCTTGTGGAAACGAACACAAGTCACGGAAGAAATTCGAATCAAGATTCCATCCACTGGCGTTAAAACTTTCACGGGCGGAGGGAAGGGAGAATGGTACTGTCGGCAGGATGGACACCATTTAGCAGTTTCAGTTTTCTTGCGCAATACCAATTCTGGCAGCTCGCCTAACGATCAGCCTGAACAATGCCTCCACCAGCCCGAGATACTCGTCGAAGGCGAAACCCCTGGTGAAGCACCCATCATTAATCGAGCCCATCAGAGCGACCAGACAAGCTTCGACCCAGATCTAGAATCTTACCGGCTTCTGTACCGAGATAAGCCGGAATTCGCTGTTGGCCATGGATGTGCGACGGAATGGGATTTGGGTGGCTCTGCCACCGATCGAGCGAAAAGCGTTCGTACTCAGCTCTTGCCACTCTATGAAGTCCCAACAACAGAAGCCAGGGGAGGGCTCGGAGTCCAAGGACTGAAGATGGATGTCCTCGTCGCCGCGAGCAGTGGTGAAGAAATCCGATCCGCTCTAACTCCACTTGCCGATCAGTACGAACACTGGATTGCTGACAGACGAAAAGAAGTTCAATCGTTGCCTAATGACCTTCAGCATAAAGCTTCCGAGCACCTTGATGACTGTGATGACGCCCTGCGCCGCATTAAGAGCGGGCTTGCCCTAATTGCTCAGGATTCTCTTGTGTGCGAAGCGTTCCAGTTTGCAAATCTAGCCATGCTACTTCAGAGGCAGAAATCAGTGGAGGCTGCAAATTTTCAGAATGGCAAGGGGCGCATCTACGACGCGCCTACCCCAATGTGGCGTCCTTTTCAAATCGCCTTCATACTATTAAATCTATGTGGCATAGCTGAACCGGATTCTGAAGAGCGAGAAATAGTTGATCTTCTCTGGTTTCCCACCGGAGGGGGGAAGACAGAGGCCTACCTTGGCCTCGCCGCGTTCACCATGGGCCTCAGAAGACTTCGAAACATTGCACACCCACGGCCTGATGCAACGGGAGATGGCGGCGTTACTGTGTTGATGCGTTATACGTTGCGCTTGTTGACGATTCAACAATTCCAACGAGCCAGCACTTTGATTTGCGCTTGTGAAAGTCTCAGGCGCCAGCATTCTGAAAAATTCGGACAAGAACCATTCTCCATCGGTTTATGGGTTGGAGGAGGTGCAACACCTAACTCAATTGACCAGAAGGCCGACCCGAGGTATGGGATTGGACCTGGAGCCTTACAGGTTCTAGACAATTTCAATCCTGATGATGAGCCTGCTGAAGGAAATCCAGTCCAGTTGCGTTCATGCCCCTGGTGTGGAGAATCTCTCACTTACAAGAACTATAGGGTCATAAAGGAGTACAGGCACCTGCAGATCAGTTGCCCGAACAACGTATGCGAGTTCCATGGGTCTCCAAACGAACCTAAGAGCGGAATACCTGCTTATGTCGTTGATGAAGATATCTATTTTCGATGCCCCACCCTGCTGATTGGCACGGTAGACAAATTTGCGCGGCTTCCCTGGGACGATCGCACCAAAGCTTTGTTTGGCCGCGTGGACAGACGTTGCCAGAGGCATGATTTCTTGTCAGAAGAGGTAAATTACGAGGGCAAGTGTGGTGGCCGACATAATGCCTCAGGAAATTTTCCGGGAACCGCAGGGCCTACACAGACACTCCCTTTCCTGCCACCTGAACTTATTATTCAGGACGAACTACACCTGATTACCGGGCCATTAGGCTCTTTGATGGGGCTGTACGAAGGTGCCGTCGATTTCTTGTGCTCTCGGATCGGTACAAGGCCAAAGGTCGTCGCCTCTACAGCGACCATCCGCCGGTTTCTTGACCAGATCAAATCGTTGTTTGACCGGGATGCTCGTCAGTTCCCCCCACCAGGTATTATTGCAGGCGAATCATTTTTTGCAGCCGAGAATCGTTCAAAACCAGGACGTCTCTATGTAGGTCTATGCACCCCTGGCAAAAGCATGAAAACTGCGGCCATAAGAACACTAGCTTCACTGATGCATACCGCCTGGAGTGGTCACAAACACTTGCCTCCTGATGTAGTAGACCCTTACTGGACCGTCGTTTACTACTTTAATAGTCTTCGCGAGCTTGGTGGCGCGCTCAGACTTATTGATGACGACGTTAGACAGCGTTTGGCATATCTGGCCAATTCAGAAGGGATTACACCCCCACGGGCACCTGACAAGCATCGTGAACTTACCAGCCGAATTCCTGCGCGAGATGTCACAAAACTGCTTAGGCAAATGGAGTCATCGTTCTCCACCGGAGACGCTTTGGACGTACTACTCTGCACGAATATGATCTCTGTGGGAATTGACATACAACGATTCGGTCTAATGCTTGTCACCGGTCAGCCCAAAACAAGTGCCGAATACATTCAGGCCACCAGCCGTGTAGGTCGTCAGACACCTGGTGCTATTTTCACGCTATACAATTGGTCTAGGCCAAGAGACTTGTCTCACTATGAAAGATTCTTCGCCTACCATTCCATGATGTATCGACACGTAGAAGCAAGCAGCGTGACCCCGTACTCTTCTCGAGCACGGGACAAAGGGCTTCATGGAGTTTTCATAGGTCTAGTACGGCTTCTAGGGGCAGGGATGTCGAATAACGATGGCGCTCGAAATTTTGATCTGAATGACCCGCTAGTTCGACAGATCAAAGAGTATTTACTTCTAAGAGTAAGGCGTAACGACTCGGACGAATACGAAGATGCACGGGATAGACTGAATGCCTTCATTGACGGATGGGCGGGACAGAGAGAACGGCACGGTGATGATCTGAAGTATCGAGCTCCCGGTGGAAGCGCAGAAGGCACTCTACCAACTTGGCTCTTGCAATCCGCAGAGGAAGGGTCTGGAGACGAGTTTCCAAGAGGGACACTAAATTCATTACGAGAGGTAGAGAAAAGCTCGGGCCTTTACTTCAAGAATTTCAGGAAGTATGGTTCAAGAAGATGAGCAAGCAATATCTCCGTCCGAGTCAAATCATCACAACGTTTGGACCAGGCTCAATCGTTGATCTTCCCGATGACTCTGTCATGATAGCTGGCATCGAGCATTGGTTCTCTGAAAGTTTCAAACCCCATAGGAAAATCGGCGAGCCACGCCTCCAGACAACTCTAGGAGTAAATGAGTTCCGTACCCCTCCTGTTGGGTCTTTCAGAGGGAACGATATTCCCTTTGTACGTTTCCCCTGCTGGCGAGTCTGCCCGAAATGCAACCGTCTGTCAGACCAGTTCCGGTGGCCCACGGGAAATCCAGATCTTCCTCCAGTGCCCAGATGTGACGCTTGTAACTCCACAACTTATCCGGCGAGGATAGTTGTCGCCTGCACGAAAGGACACATCGAAGATTTTCCATGGTATCGCTGGGTTCATCGTGGGCAGAACTGCGGTGGAGGCAATCTCTACCTGAAAGGAGAAGGAAGATCCGCAGCGTTGGGCGATCTCCGCGTGGACTGTTCCTGTGGAAAGAGCCGCTCCTTATCCGGTGCACTTGGAAGCGATGCTATGGGAGGATTGGCCTGTCGATGTCAGGGGAAGAGACCTTGGCTGGATGATGAGAGAGAAGATTGCCCTGCAGGCGCAGACCTCTATGCATTGCAACGGGGAGCCTCTAACATTTACTTTTCAGTTGTTCGGAGTGCACTTTCAATACCACCCTGGTCCGATCCCCTTCAAACCGAAGTGGCTTCTTTGTGGGCAAAATTCAAGACTCCTCTATCTCCTTCTGCATTGTCAGAAGTGATCAAGGCTAGCTTCCCCAACGAAGACGAAGAACGTGTAAAAGAGTGCGTCGCCAGACTTGAGGGGCTTAAGACCCAGCGTCCCTCGATTCGTCGGGAGGAATATCAAGTCTTGAATGTAGATCAAGACCACTCGTCCGCTTCATTTGAGGCTCACAAGCAGCCCGTTACCCTTGAATCCGAGAAATTCATCGGACGACTAGTGGCCATGTCCCGGTTACGAGAAGTACGGGCCCTCATCGGTTTTACCAGAATTGATGCACCTGAAATGGATCCGACCATGGAGGTTTTTAACGAAGAGCAGGGTTTCGCGGTAACCCCTGCCCCAATTACAGCAAAACAGCTGGATTGGCTTCCAGCGGTTGAGAACCTGGGAGAAGGAATTTTTATCAGACTTAATCAACAACGGTTAAAGAAATGGGAATCACTTGAAGCAGTACAGCAACGGGCGGGCAATCTGCTGAGCATATATTCGTCTTGGAGACAAAAACGCGGCCTGATGTCTTTGCGTAACCAATACCCTCGGCTTGTTTTGCTTCACACGCTTGCCCATCTACTCATGCGTCAGATGGCTATGGACTGTGGCTATTCATCAGCTTCGTTGCGTGAGCGTGTCTATTCCGACGAAACGATGGCTGGATTACTCATCTATACATCGACACCGGACAGTGATGGCAGCCTTGGCGGACTCGTCCGACAGACCAAGCCCCCAGAAAGATTTCATGCCGCTCTCAGATCGGCCGTAGACATAGCTACACTTTGTTCAAGCGACCCTCTCTGCAGAGAACACAATCCTCGCCGAACCGACAGACTGAATGCAGCAGCATGCCACGCTTGCACGATGATTTCGGAGACATCATGTGAGTTTGGCAACCGTCTTCTCGATCGAGGGCTAATCGTGAATCTTCCCAATCAACCACCGACAGGTTACTTCGATTTTGATGGATAGGAAGAGTACTACAGCGCGACAATGGATCTCCGCTCTTTCTGCAGCTGCCAGTAAGCTCGGTTTGGAACAAGTCATAAAACTAGCAGACGGGATCGACTGGAGTGGAATGACTCGCCCCGTTTCTGCCTCCACTATTAGGAGATTGTTATCCCTTTCCACTTCTGATGCTACTGAGCTTGCCCGAGTCATTTCTACGGTCTTGAATCAACCGACCACACAAGCTCGTGATGTTGGAGTTGTTTTGGCCAGCATTGCAGAGATGAGATCCGTGGGAGCTGCCAGTAAAGATGAAGTTGAAATCGTGTGTACGGCACCATCACGACTTGGCGTCCCCTTGAGGGCAACCTTCCCCACTGTGTTGGAGATGATAGGTAAGGCGAACCATGAAATACTGGTTGTCGGTTACGTGTTTACCGGAGGGGCCAAGAAGGTGGTAGAGGGGCTTGCCGCAGCCAGTAGCCTTCGGAATGTACGCGTAACATTTATTGGAAATCGAATGAGACAGCAACTTAAGCTGGTCAGATCCCTCTGGCCAGCTAATTCTCCTTTGCCCTTGATCTACAGTCGGGAATGCAATCCCAAGGACGATATGGCAGCACTTCACGCAAAACTATTAATCTGTGATGAAATCAACGGTTTGATCACCAGTGCCAATTTCTCCCGCCATGGACTGCATGAGAACATTGAGATCGGGGCCAGGATTAGTTCTGCTGCCATCTCTCGCCTCGTGGACTTTTTCAAAGCCATGATAAGGGAAAAGGAAGTGGAATTGATTGAGCTTGTTCAGGGAAGCAACTGGTAAAGCCCCCACTCCTTAGCCCAAACCAAGCCTGTGTCAGGCAGATTGGGACATGTGGTTCTTGATCAGCCTGCTCAGAGCTGGTACGGATAGATTTGAAGGTGACTTCTTCTTTTTCGCATGGTTCTTTTTTTGAAAGTGTTTGAATACAGTGACAAGCATTTTGTTCGCATTCTGCTCTAGGGCTCTGCGCAAGGGATCAAGATTCAACCTGGCATAGATCTTCGTAGTACTGATATCGGTGTGATTCAGAACCTTGCCGATCAATTGAAGGCTTTCCCCACTCCCTGACAACCAAGAGCCCACCGTTCGCCTCAGGTCATGCAATCTGACATCGAGTATCTTCGCTTTCTTCCGGATGCGATTCCAGGCTCTCTTGATATTCACTCGATGAGACCCGTTTTGGCCCACAAACACATAGAGGTTGGCCTCTTGTCGCGTCAGATTGCCCAATACGGCCAACAGGGGCGTAGGTAAGGGCAGAACGTGAGGTCGATCAGCTTTGGTCTGTGGAATTCGCCATTCTGCTCGTTCCAAGCTCACATCTTCCCATTTCATAGAGAGGACCTCTTCTCGCCTGGCTCCTGTGAACATATAGGCCCAAAATGAAGCGCGCACATGTTCGTCTGGTTCTTCCATAATGGCGGCGAATACCCCTGGAAGTTCATCCGGCTGAACAAAGCGATCCCGCTCTCGTTCTTTAAAGAAATGAATCCTCGTCGCAGGATTCTCTCCATGGAACATTTCCCAATCCTTCGCCAAGTTGAACATCTTTCGCAGGAGCGCTACTGCGCGATTGGCCCGATACTGCGCAGTTTCTCCGATCTTCGAATGCAGGAGGACGATTTCATTTCGAGAAATGTCCGAGAGCTTTCTTGTCTTCAGTTCGCTGAGATGGGATCTCAAGAGGCTCCGATCATCCCTAGCTGATCGTTTGAACGGCAAATGCCGTTGTTCATAGAGAGCCGTCAGGTCAGCAAAAGTGGGTTCCTTGATTCTGTCCTGTCGCGCTTGAGCGGGATCTTCCCCTTGAGCAATTGCGCCAATGTGGCCCTCTGCAATTTTGCGCGCCTGTTCAACCGTGAGAGGGCCGAAGGGACCGATGGTGATTCGCCTGACCCTACCTTTGACACGTCGCTCCAACACAAAGGTCTTCGCCCCTTTGGTCACTCGTAGCGCAAACCCACGAAGGACGGAGTCTCGAACAAAAACTTGTCCTGACGCTGGGAGGGGTGTGTCATCAATGATTCGTTTCGTGAGTTTTTGCATGATCCGAACCTCCAGAGGCCTCTGTTTCTGAAGCCCGCATCCACATCAGCAGGCCACGATGTAGACAATGTGTAGACAGGAAAGAGCGAAATACCAGGGTCTAGACCGTACTCTGGAAGTGGAACCTAATCGCAAGTTGTTGAAGTGTCAAGGAGTGGAGTACATGAAAGTACTTGATGGTAATGGCTGATGCTGACTCTTAATCAGCGGGCCGTAGGTTCGACCCCTACACGGCCCACCATTTTTCAACCACTTACGCAGTTCACACCCTCTTCAAGACCCACCGACTGTGCTAGTGTTGTGCTACCGTCTCGCAGTCGATCCAAGATCTC
>WBZQ01000975.1_pt1 | contig 20738 bp, 12 predicted proteins | sample 5204251 | NCBI WGS metagenome assembly WBZQ01 (sample SAMN12412402, study PRJNA552823) | activated sludge metagenome | isolation source: activated sludge from nitrification reactor of wastewater treatment plant... | place: USA: Virginia | collected 2017-09
AGGCGTTCCGACGGTTGAGGCTCCGGCCGAGGGTTCTGGTGGATGTCTCGCGCCCGGAGCCCGGCACGCGCCTTCTAGGCCGGCCGCTGTCCTTCCCGCTGGTCGTGGCTCCGGTCGCGCTCCAGCGAATGGCCCATCCGGATGGAGAGCTCGCGACCGCTCGCGGAGCGGCGTGGGCGGGCGTCCCGATGACGCTTTCCACGATTACGTCGGTGGGCCTTCAGGACGTCGCGCGCGCCTCCGACGAGGCCTCGGAGGGCGCCACTCGCTTCTTTCAGCTGTACCTCCTCGCGGAGCGGGCAGCCACGGAACGCCTGGTGAAAGACGCCCATCAGGCGGGCTATCGGGCGCTGATTCTCACGGTCGACGCCCCGATCTTGGGCAATCGCGAGCGCGACCTTCGGCATCCGTTCGCGCTTCCTCAGGGCATCGAGCCCGCCCATTTCACAGGCGTTCCCCGCAGCGTCCGGCAGACGAACGGAGGCCCCGGGGTCAACTCCCAGACGTTCCTGGCCGGCCTTGTGAACCAGGCCTCGCTGAGCTTTCGCGACCTCGCGTGGCTGCGAACGCTGTCGCCGATGCCCATCGTGGTGAAGGGGATCCTCCGCGCGGACGACGCGCGGCGGGCGATCGAGGAGGGCGTGGACGGACTTTGGGTGTCCAATCACGGCGGCCGGCAGCTCGACACGGCCTTGGCGACGGCCGACGCGCTTCCCGGGATCGCGCGCGTGGTCGCGGGAAGGGTGCCGGTTGTGGTCGACGGTGGGATCCGCCGCGGAACGGACGTTCTCAAGGCCCTGGCACTCGGCGCCGACGCGGTGGCGGGGGGGAGGCCGGTCCTATGGGGCCTGGCGTGCGGTGGCGAGCCCGGCGTGAGGAGGGTTCTTGAGATCCTGCGGGAAGAGACCGTCCGGGCGATGGTCCTGGCCGGCTGTCCGAGCCTTGCGGATATCGACCGATCCCTCGTCGTGGAGCGCGGAGCGTGAGGACGGCCTTCGTTGACAACATTGGCGGCGCGCATAGCGTGCCCAGCAACGGTTTCTTTCGGCTTCAGAGGAGATACGACATGCTTGCTAACTCTCACACGCAAAGGCGAACGCCCGCGTTGGCGTTGCTCGTCCTCTTTCTTGTCGTAGCGTTCGCGAAGCCGGCCTCGGCCGCGGCGGCCTACGTTCTGACCCAGAGCAAGATCGGAATCATCGAGACCGGCCCGGCGGGATCCACCGAGGGCACCCTGTTGTCTCCTCTTGTGCCGATCACCGGGATCAACGGCAGCCCGGTCGCCTTGGCGCGCAATCCCGCGAACGGCCAGATCGTCCTCAGCGCGTCGGCGTTTGGCGAGATCATCCAAAGCAACTTGGCCTTTCTCGATCCCGCGACCGGCGTCGCGACGCCGATCGTTACCGTGAGTGACCATGATTTTTCGGACCTCGCGTTCACGCCGGACGGCCGTTTGTTTGGGTTCTCGTCCTCGTGCGACTTGGGAACTCCGTTCCGGCTCTTCGAGATCAACCTGGCCTCGGGTGCCGTGACTCCAAGAGCCAGCGCGAGCGTGACGCCGGGTTTCTGCTACGGCAGCGCCTACGGTGCCCTGGCGTTCAACCCCGCGGATGGCATGTTGTACATGTCCTACTTTGGCGACGACCAGGTGACCTTTCTCGATCGCGTCGACCCCGCAACGTTCTTGGTCACTCGCGTTCTGGAGGGCGCGCCGCTCGAGAACTTCTTTCCGACCAGCTTCTCTTTCAACGCCGACGGCACCGCGTTCGCGGTCGAAAACTCGGCCCGCTGGGATCTCAGCCTGACCAGCGGCGTGAGCGGCATAGGCTTCATTTTCTACGACTCGAATGTCGTTGGGCCCGTCTATGTCAACGTCGACGCCGTCCTGCCGGTCACAACCGGGTGCGTTCCGAGCCGAACGGCCGTATGCCTGGGACAGGGGCGCTTCCGCGTCGAGGCAAGCTACGACGCGCCGGGCTTTGGGTCCGGTCCCGGTGGAGCGCTCCTGGAGAGCCAGGACAGCGCCAAGTTCTGGTTCTTTGACAGCTCGAACGTTGAGATGGTCCTCAAGGTGCTCAACGCGTGCGGCGTGAACGGCCAGTATTGGGTCCTGGCCGGCGGGCTGACCAACGTCGGGGTCACGATGAGGGTCACGGACACGAAGACCGGGAAATTCCGCGAGTACACGAACCCGCAGGGGACCCAGTTCGCGCCCATCGCCGACACCGCGGCGTTGGATGTGTGCCCTTGATGAATAAGGCGAAGAACGCCGGCGGGCGCTAGCGGATCGAGAACCGGGTCGAGACCTTTTCGTCTCCCGAACGCCCGTCGATCGATCGGACCTTCTGGAGGTCGAGCGTGACGGTGACGTCTTCGTCCGGGGCGAAGTCGCGATCGGGCCCGAACCTGATGAGCTGATCCTCGGGCCGATAGGAAACGGTTCCCGAGATCTCCCCGGACTTCGTGCCAAGCGCGAGGACCGCGTCCTTTTCCAGGCCGTCTTTCGCGAGCGGGGTCGTGATCAGGAAGCTCGCGGTGACGCGCCTCGCGGCCACGACCGAGCCGCGGGCCGGGAAGACGTCCGCGACCGCCGGAACCGGCGCCGCCTGGTTCCGCGCCCCGTCGCGCGGCATGGCGAAGACCACGATCCCGCCGAAGTGCGGACGCGGAAGGTCGCGCGGGGACGGCAGCTTCCCCTCCTTGGCAAGCTCGATCGAGAGGATCACGAGCAGCACGACCGTGATCGCCGCGAGCACGATCCAGCCCACGGGAACCTTCTTCAGAACCACGTTGGCGGTGGTCTTCTCGCCGGGCCTGATCAGGAGGCGCGTCTCGGCCGGCCCGGAGAGCGGCTCGATGTCGCCCGCGTCGTTCAAGCGCCGCGGAACGCGCAAGACGTAGGTTCCGGGAGGGAGCTCCGCGAGCGTCCAGGAGGAGCGCATCGAGCGCGCGACCATGCTCGTGTTCCCAGTGGCCGTGTCGACCGCCAGAAGCTCCGAGAAGACCGGGTACGGAACCGGATCTCGGGCGTCGCGATCGGAGACGCGCTCGTAGACCGCAAGCTCCAGGGCCCCGTGACCGGAGCGTCCGGACTCCAGAATCGAACGCGAAAGCCCAACCGAGACGCATCCGTCGAGCGCGAGCGGCAGGAGCACCGCCAGGGTCAGGCACGCGATGGCCTTCTTGGTGGGGGCGGCGCTCCGGGGTATCGGGGTCACGCCATTGGTCGTCATGGCGCGAGCTTAGCGGAACGGTTCAAGGTCTTGGCTTGTACAAGTGCGTGGGCGGGCGGCGCGACCGCCCGTCTCTACAATCCGCCGCCATGGCGCGTCCCCCCTTGGTCTTTGTGGTGGTCCTGTTCTTTCTTTCGGGAGCGACCTCGCTCGTCGATCAGGTTGTGTGGCTCAAGTACCTGTCCTATGTCTTCGGCAACACCACGCAGGCGTCGGCGATTCTGTTGGGCGTCTTCATGGGAGGGCTCGCGGCCGGAGCCTGGTATTGGGGGCGCACGGAGCGCCTGCGCGCGATGTCTCCGATCCTTCTGTACGGGTTCTTCGAGGGCGCGATCGGCCTTGTCGCGGTTCTCTCGCCACTCTTTTTTCTTGGGATGGATCAGGCGTACGTGGCGCTGTTTCGCTTCGCGTCGGACAGCCCGGCCCTCTTTACGGCCTTTCGCGTGGTTCTGGCCGGCCTGTTCTTGTTTCCACCCACGTTCCTGATGGGCGGAACGCTGCCGCTCCTCGCGCGCGGTTTCGAGGTGGAGGGGCGTGAGCGCGGCCGGGCCAGCGGGGTGCTTTACGCGTGGAACACGGTGGGCGCCCTCTTTGGAACCCTGTTGGCGACCTATGCGCTGATCCCGACCTTCGGCCTGCGCGCCACGCTCTCGCTCTCGGCGGCGGCCAATTTCCTGATCGTGCTTGCGGTTGGGCTCTGGGTGAAGAGGGCGCGCCAGCCGGGCCGTTTGGCAACCGCCGAGGTCGTCGTCGAACCAGACGCGCCACCGCCGCCCGCGCCTTTCTGGCTTGCGCTGTTTTTTGTCGTGGGCTTGACGTCGCTGGCCTATGAGGTCGTCTGGACCCGGATTCTGGTCTTCTTCCTGGGTTCGTCGGTCTTTGCGTTCGGCACGATGCTCGCGGCGATCCTCTTGGGCCTTTCGCTGGGGAGCGCGCTGATCTCGCCCTTTCTGGGACGGCTTCGGAGGCCCGCTCTGGCCTTGGCGCTTCTGGAGCTCGGGGTCGCTCTGGGGGTCGTCCTCCAATTGGGTCTTTTTTCAACCCAGAGCGAACGGATGATCCGGATCGCCGTGCTGTTGGGAAAGCTTCCCCTCGGCGTGGAGTTTCAATACGCGATCGCCCTCGTCCTCGCAACCGTGGCCTTGCTCATCTTCCCAACGGTATGCATGGGGGCGGCGTTTCCGCTTGCGGTGCGGGTGGCCTCTCCGACCGGCGAGGCCGGCCGTGGTGTGGGCCGGGTGTACGCGGCCAACACGTTTGGTGCGATCGCGGGGAGCCTGGGCGCCGGCTTCGTCCTGATTCCGGCCATTGGCACACAGGGCGCGCTCCTCGCGCTCGCGGCACTCAACGTCCTGTGCGCGGGCGCGGCGACCGTCGGAGCGGCGCGGGAGCCGGGAGCCGCCGAGGGGCCTGCGGGGCGCTCTTTCGGCGCGCGCTGGCTTTCCGGCCGGACCGTCGCGGCTGTGCTTCTCGCGATTTGCTCTCTGGGCGGGCTCGCGCTTCTCGCGAGGCGGCTGCCCGCCGGCTTTGTGTTGGGAACTTCGGGGCTCTTGGGCACCGAAAGCTCCGAGCTTCTCCACTTCCGTGAGGATGCCTCGTGCGCGGTCACGGTGCGGCGAATCCCGTTCGCGTCGGGACCGGCCTTGTCGATCGAGGTCAACGGGGTCAATGTGGCCGGCTCCTCGCCCGATCTCGTGATGATCCAGAAGCTGCAGGGCCACCTGCCGCTCCTCGTTCACGGCGCGGCGAAACGGGTCTTGCACATTGGGTTCGGCTCGGGCGGAACGGCCTATGCGGTCTCCTCTCACCCGATCTCGTCGTTGACGATCGCCGAGATCTCGCCGGCGGTCCTCGAGGCCTCGGACCTGCACTTCCGCTCGGTCAATCACGGCGTGCTCCACGATCCGCGTGTCCGGCGCGTCATCGCGGATGGGAGGAACCTGGTCCTCGGAACCCGCGAGAGGTTCGACATGATCCTCTCGGATTCGATCCACCCTCGCTACGCCGGAAATGGCTCCCTCTACACGGAAGACTACTTCCGGCTCTGCCGTGAGCGCCTGGCACCGGGCGGCGTGATCTCGATGTGGCTCCCGATCTACTCGCTGACCGAGCGCAATCTCCGGCAGGTCGTCAGGGCGTTCGTGGATGTCTTCCCGGGCGCGACCGTTTGGTACCCGTCCGAGACGCTGAACCCGTTCCTGATCGTGCTGGCGCGGCAGGACGACGCGCTTGTGGATGTCGAGGTCCTTCGCAAGGGGTATGCGCAGCCGCGCATCCAAAGGGAGCTTGCGGAGATTGGTTATCCCGAGCCCGCGGACCTCCTCGCCGACCTCGTCGTCTCCGGCGAGATGTTGAGGGCTTGGGTCCACGACGTTCCGCCCCATGTCGACGATCTCCCGGCCGTCGAATACGAGAGCGGGCGGGTGCTTTCACGCGAGCAATCCTGGCTCTCCTGCTTCGCGAGCGTCCTGAAAGTTCGCACGGGGCCGGGACCTGCGCTCTCGGTGCCAACGGCTGAGGCCCAAGCCATCATGGCCCAGGCTCTCGCCAAGACGGGGGAGCGCACCCTGCGCCTCCGCCGCCAATACGCGATGCTGCGAAACGCCGTGGAGAAGGGCGGCCAGCCGCTCCAGGGGGTCGCCGCGACGATGCCCAACTGAAGGACGGCCCTTGCGTCGCCCAGCGCTCCACACGCTGCCCGTGATCTTCTGCGCGTCGTGGCCCGATCCGCATCCTGGCCCAACCCTCCGGCCTCTTAAAGGAGGCCTCGCAGACGGGAGAGGCTTCAGGCTAGGTACGGAACAAGGCGGGGTCGTACCCATCTCGCGAGCGTTTCGGCGTCGACCTCGCCGCGGGCGAGAGCGAGAACGACGCTTGTGAGCTCTCGCGGGTGTGCCGAGAGGCTACGCCCGTTGGCACGCAGGAACGCGATTGCCGCGTGGGTACCTGTGCGCTTATTGCCGTCCACGAAAGGGTGGTTCCCCACCACGGAGTGAAGCAGTGCACTCGCCTTCGCGGCGAGGTCGGGATAGAGATCGTGTCCACCGAACGTCGCTGGTGGTCGAGCCCATGCGGATTCCAGGGCCGCTAGATCGCGTATCCCCGGCGAACCACCGTATTGGTTGATCTGAAACGCATGGATTCTGAGCAACTGGTCGAGCGATAGATATCGGATCACCGCGCAAGGTCGCGGAAAGTCTCGTCGAACTCCTCTGCGGTCTCCTCAAGGATCTGCTCGAACCTGGGAGTGATGCGCCCGGCCTCGAAATAGGTCGCGGGCGTGTCCGCTGGCTCGGTGCTGGCGCGCGGTTGGGCAACCTCGACCGTGGTGCGTGTCTGGGAGAACTCAACGTCGGTCTCCGGCAGGGTTGCCCGGCCGGTCTCGGCGAGGTCTTTCATGCGACGGATCTTGCGCCTGTGGCGAACGGAGTTCAAGCGGTCCTCGGCGGCGCGCGTCAGCCCCGCTCGTCCCCCATCGCGATCGTGGGCTCTGAGGGCTCGTCCGCTTTTCGTCCCGGCTTCTCGTTCGGAAACGCCCTCGACGGTCGCGTGGGTTCGAGGGGTGTTCTGGGGACGACTTCGACCGCGTGAGGCTGCGTTGGCGGCTCGCCAAAGAGCTTGTCGAAATCCTCCTGCGTCTTGTGGATTGGCGCCACGACGTCGGCGCTTGCCGCGCTGTGAAACTGCCAGGCGATCTCCGCGAGCGAAGGGCGGCGGTCGGCGCTCTTGCTGAGCGCCCGGAGGACCACCCGCTCCAAGGCCTCGGGAATCTCGGGCCTGGTCTTTCGGGGTGGCTCGGGCGCCTCCGTCAGGTGCATCAGGAAGAGCTTCTTGATCTCGTCGTGGCTGAGGGGTTCCTGGGTGTTCCCTTTCTCGTCCGTCACGCGAAACGGAAGGCGGCCGGTCAGGATGCGGTAGGCCATGACGCCGAGGCTGTAGATGTCGGAGCGGCCATCGGTCGCGTGATTGCGCAGCTGCTCCGGCGAGATGTAGCTCGGGGTTCCCAACACCTCCCCGGCCTGCGCGCGCGCCTCAAGCTCCAGGGTCTCGTCCTCCCAACGAAGCGAGGCGAGACCGAAGTCGAGGACCTTGACGACCTCGCCTTCGCGAGAGGTATGCAGGAACACGTTGTCGGGCTTGATGTCGCGATGGACAACTCCGGCGGAATGCGCCGCGGCGAGGACCCGACAAACCGGAACCACGACCTCGGCCGCGCGCGAAAGAGAGAGCCGGCCCGTGCGGTTCAGCTCATGGCTCAGGCTGTGCCCGCGCAGAAGCTCCATGACGAGATAAGGAATTCCGTCCTGCGAGACGCCGAAATCCAGCACGTTGACCGCGTTTGGGTGGTCGAGCCGTGAGGTGGAAACGCCCTCCCTTCGAAACCGCTCGAGACCCTCGCGGGTGTCGTTGGCGGCAACCGGGCGCAGGACCTTCACCGCGACCTCACGGTCAAGGCTGATGTGTCTGGCCCGGAAGACGGCGCCGAAGCCGCCCGTGCCGATCTTCTCCTCCAATTGGTACTTGCCGTCGAGAAGCGTTCCGGGCAGGACCTCGGTTAGAGCGGAAAACGCCTGACGCGTGCGTCGCTGGGCCCTCAGGAGCTCACGGTTCTTGCGGACAAGCTCCTCGTTCCTCCGGCTGAGCTCCTGCTGAAGACGGAAGATCTTGAGCTGGTTCTCGACGCGCGCCAGGACCTCGCCCGCGTGAAAAGGTTTGCTCACATAGTCGACCCCGCCGGTCTCGAAGGCCCGGATCTTGTCGCGGACATCGTCCAGCGCGCTGATGAAGAGGATCGGGATCTCGGACGTCAGGCGGTCGGCCTTGAGCTCCTGGCACACCTCATAGCCGTCCATCTCCGGCATCGTGATGTCGAGCATGATCAGCTCGGGAGGCGCCGCCCGGACCGCGGCGAGCGCGCGCCGCCCACCCGTCGCCATCCGGACCCGGTAGCCACGCTCGCGCAGGATCCGCGCGAGAAGGTTGAGGTTGTCCGGGTTGTCGTCGACGAGAAAGATGTCGCCGCTCATGAGCCGCTTCCGAGCCGGGCATTCTGGGCGCCCGAGACCGCCGCGTCAAACGGGAGGGCGTCTTAAGGGCAGCGACGCTTGGGCGGTCGAGCAAGTGCGAACAAGGTGCAGAGGACCAGGCGAGCGGAGCGCCATTTGGGTGAAAGAGCCTTGAAATCAAACGTTGAGGATCATATGGTTAACAAATGAGAAGCGCGATCTCCTCGGAGGGCCGGATCACCGTTCCGGTCAAGCTTCGCCGTTCTCTGGGGCTTCGCGCCAGCACGATGCTTGTCTTCGAGCTCCAAGACGACGGCGTGATCCTTCGAAAGGCCGTTGGCGGCGAGCATTCTGTCGACGCGGTCTTTGGCACGTTCAAAGAGCCGTCTGTCGATGCACTCGAGCTGCTTGACGCGATGCGGGGGCCCCGTCCAGGTGGACCCCGGCGGCCCCGGTCGCGAAAGCCCGGAACGCTGCGAACGCGATAAAGACCACGGTGATTGCAGCGCCGTCAAACATCCGGTGTGTGGTACCGCGACGCCTCTCGTGACGCCGACGGCTCGCTTGTGTCATCGAGCAGCTCCAGAAGCTCGTCGAAGCGCAACCCCCTCATCAACGGCCGCAACTGGGCGCCCAAGTCGGCATCCCGCGCGCCGATTCTCTCGACGAGGGCCGCGGCGCCCTCGTCGTCGCCGATTATCAAGGCCTCGCGCAAGGCTTGGCGGGTTTCGGGGAGGATGGCTTGGAGCCTCTCCCGAGTTGGGAACTCCGCGGGCCGCGCGTCTCGGCCCGGTTCGGGAGCCCGCGTCGCGGTGGGCTCTTCGTAGACAAATCTCATGTCGACATGCTCGGCGAGCTTCTGAAACAGCGTGGCTTCATGAAAGGGCTTGGCAATGAAGTCGTCCCCGCCGGCCTCGTAGAGCATCTCGCGGTCGTGCTCGAAGGCGTTCGCGGTCAGGGCGATGATCGCGGTCTTGGAGGCACCCTTGCCCGTGATTCGCATTTCGCGGCGCCGGATTTCACGGGTCGCCTCGTGGCCTTCCAGAACAGGCATGCGCATGTCCATCAACACGACGTCCGGGCGGAAGCCGGACCACGCCTCAACGGCCTCCTGTCCGTCGCTCGCCTCCCGAATCTGAAAGCCCAAGGGCATGAGCAGCCGAACAAGCAAGAGGCGGCCCTCCGGGCTGTCGTCGGCGATCAGCACGCGAAACGCGCGTTGACCCGGCGCAAGCCCGATGACCCGCCGGTTCGCCGGGGAAACGGGTTGGCTGTCGGCCTCCCGTACGACCTTGAGCGGAACATCGAAGCGGAAGGTCGTGCCGTGCTCGGTGCTCGCTTCGCGGGACCGCTCCTCAACGCCTGAAACGGCGATGTCCCCACCCAAGAGCCTGACAAAGCCACGGCTGATCGCAAGCCCCAGCCCGGTGCCCTCCCGCGATTTTCGGCCGGTTTCGGTTTGTACAAAGAGCTCAAAGAGGCGGTCTTTCTCCTCGGGCCGGATTCCCGGGCCCGTGTCCGAAACCGCCACGTCGAGGCGGCCGGAGTCCGGTCTGTCCGCGAGCCAGCGCGCGGCGAGCCGCACGCCCCCTTTCGCCGTGAACTTCACGGCGTTGCCCAACAGGTTAATCAGGACCTGGCGCAGCTTGCCTTCATCGCCCAAGGTGTGGCGCGGGAGACCGGGGTCAAGGTCGAGCGTCAGCTCCAGCCCACGCGCCCGCGCCTTCTCGCGAAACATCTCCTCAAGGCTCGCGAAGAGCCGCGCGGGCGAGAAGGCCCGCTCCTCGAGCTCGACGGCTCCGGATTCGATCTTGGAGATGGAGAGCACGTCGTTGATGAGCCCCAGAAGGTGCTCTCCGCTCCGCGACAGGATCGCGAGGTGCTCCTTGTCCTCCGGGGAGCGGTCCTGCACGCGCTCCATCAGCTGGACAAACCCCAGGATGGCATTGAGGGGCGTGCGGAGCTCGTGGCTCATGTTGGAGAGAAAGACGCTCTTGGCGCGATTGGCCTCCTGGGCGCTCTTTTCCTGGTGGCGCAGCTTCTCGATGAGCTCGACAAGGTCGCGGGACTTGCGCCGGGTCTCCTCCTCGAGCGCGCGCGATTGCTCGACCGCGCGGCCCAGCTCGTCGTTCTTGCGATCGAGTTGCTCGTTCTTCTTGGCAAGCTCCCGCGTGCGTTCGGCGACCTTCTCCTCTAAGAGGTCGTTGCGCACGCGATAGGCGCGCTCGCGAAGCCGAATCCCAGCGTCGACGATCGCTCCCGCGGCCGCGATGTAGAGAAGCCACGCCCACCAGGTCGTCCAGGGGGCCCGCCGGATGCGAAACGGAACCTCGGCGCGCGAGACGTTGCCCTGCGCGTCGCGCCCGAAGACCCGGAACGTGTAGCCGCCGGGTGGCAGGTTTGTGAACTCGCGCTTGAACTCTGCGGTCCAGGGAGTCGGGTCGGGCTCGAACCCCAGCAGCTGGGTCTGGTACCTGGTTTCAAACTCGTGCGAGAAATTGAGAAGCGCGTATTCGAACGAGACATGATTGCGATTGTGGGCAAGCTCCCGACCGGCGGCGTCCGGGGGGCTTGGCGGGAGGTCCTCGCCGCTGACCCGTACCCGCTCGATGCGAACGGGCTTGGGCATGTGGTCGCGCGCGTCCACCGCGGGATCGAGAAAGGCCGCCCCCTCCGCGGTGCCGGCCCAGATGCGGCCGCGCGAATCCACATAGGAACCGCCGTACGTGCATTGGTTGCTGGGGAGACCGTCTTCGGTGGAAAACGTCTCGGCATCGTACGCGAAGGCGCTGTCGGGCGCGGCCCTGCGGGGCGTCAGGCGCGCGACGCCCTTGCTGGTGAACAGATAGAGCCGGCCGTGAGCGTCCTCGCGGACTCCATAGACGGTGCTGGACGGCAGGCCGGGCTGGGTGGTGTCGGAGAGGGTCTCGAAGACTGGGTTCGCGGCCTCGGGATCAAACCGGGTCACCCCTCCCCCCTGCGTCCCGACCCAAAGCGCCGGGCGTCCGTCCACGGCGCGCGACTCGTGGAGCGACAGCACTTGCTCGTTTGGAAGCCCGGCGTGCGTGTTGAGCGTGGTGAGATGGCCGCCATGAAGCCGCACGAGACCCGAAAACGTCGCCATCCAAAGCGAGCGCCTTCCGTCCGCGGCCCGGGTCAGAAGGAAAGCCTGGACCTTGTTGTTGGGTAGTCCCGAGGTGGTGTCGAGAATGCGGGCTCGCCCAGCCTCGATCCGGGCGACGCCCCCGCCATAGGTCGCGACCCACAGCGTACGACCTTGCGAAACCGGGATCGCGCCCGGCGACGAACCGCGGGTTGGCTGAGACAGCGTGTCGACGATGTCGAGGGACGCGTCGGACTCGGTTTCGAGGAGCGCCGTCACCTTGTTGTCGGGGATTCCGGCCTCGGCGCTGTAGTGCGTCCAAGTGCCCTTAGCCAGTCGCCCAAGCCCTCCGCCGAAGGTCCCAACCCAGAGTGCCCGCCCGCCCTCCGGAGCCGCGGTCTCCAGGAGCGCGGTGGTCGTCCGGTGGGGGAGCCCGGACGCCACGTCATGAACGTGCATCCGGCCGTCCTCGAAGCGCGCGAGGCCGCTTGTTGTCGCGAGCCAGAAGATGGGTTGGCCACCCGGGGCCGTGGTCTCCAGGAAACCGCGGACGGTCTTGTTGGGAAGTCCCGAGCCCTTGTCCACGGCGATGAACGAGGACGGGCTGACGCGCACGAGCCCATCCTCGGTGCCGACCCAAAGCGTGGCCGGTCCGCCCTCGGAACGGGATTCAAAGAGGTTGCGGACCCGGTCGCTCGGAAACCGTCCGGACGGCATGTCGAACGTGACAAACACGCCCCGTTGCAGTCGGGTCAGTCCGCCGCCCAACGTTCCAATCCACACGGTCTCGTCGGCCCCGCTTCCGGTCACAAGGACCGCGCGTACGACGTTCTCCCGGAGCGCGCCGGAGCTCACGCTATGAACCGTGATGTGCTCGTTCTTGAGGCGCGCGAGGCCGCCCTCGGTGCCGACCCAGACGGCGTCGGAGCCCGCGGCAAGCGCATAGACAACGTTGCTTGGGAGGCCCTTTTGGGTGTCCAAAACCGTCACGACGCCTTTCGAGAGCCGCGCGAGCCCACCTCCGTACGTACCTGCCCAAAGGACCTCGGAACCGTCCGCCGCGGATCCCGTGGCGAGGAGACAAATGACCCGGTCATCCGGAAGGCCCGAACGCTTGTCAAAGACCGAGACCCGCCCCTCATGGAGCCGCGCGAGACCAGCCCCCTCTGTTCCAATCCAGATCACGGAGGCCTTGGTCACCGGGTCGAAGGTCTCCAAAAGGCAGCGCACCTTGTTGCTCGGGAGTCCCGAGCGCGTATCGAAGACCGTCCAGGCGCCCTTGTGAAGCCGCGCAACCCCGCCCCCCTCCGAGCCGATCCAGACGCTGCCGTCCTGTGCCAGAAGGATGGCGCGGATGAAGTTGGACATCGTGCGGTTGGGCATGTCGACGACGCGCCAGACGCGGCCGTTGTAGTAGGCCGCACCGCTTCCGGTGCCCACCCAGAGATAGCCGTCGGCGTCGAGAGCGATGGCCGAGATCGTGCTTTGGGGGAGCCCGCTCTTTTCCGTGAACATGCGGAAGGCGGGAGTTCCCAGCTCGGCTATGTCGAGCGCCGCAAGAGAGGCGGCCGGCAGGGTACCCGTGAAGCCCAAGAGAAGGGAGAGCGCCAGGCCGGCGCGAAGCCGTGTGAGAGCCTGGATGACGACGGAGTTCTGGGCGGCCACGGAGGAAATTCAGCATATCACCGGCCTGTGCGAGACTCCCCTCCGTGACGCCATGGACCAAACGCACGGTGCAGGTCACCCGCTTCTTGTCCCGAACGTTCCTGGCGTTCTCTTATCGCGACTATCGACTTCTTTGGACGGGCGCGTTCACGTCGAGTGTCGGGACGTGGATGCAAAAGGTCGCGCAGAACTGGCTTGTGCTGACCATGACCGGCTCGGCCTTTCTCCTGGGTCTCGACGCGTTTCTCGGCGACGTGCCGTTCCTCTTGTTCTCGCTCTTTGGCGGGGTCCTCGCGGACCGTGCGGACAAGAGGAAGATCCTGATCCTCTCCCAGCTGGTGCAGATGTCGAGCGCGTTTCTCCTGACCGTCCTCATCCTGCGCGAGTCGGTCTCGATCTGGATGATCCTCGCGCTGTCGTTTGTGGTTGGATTCGCCCAATCCTTCGGCGGGCCGGCGTTTCAGGCGCTGGTGCCGACCCTGGTCTCTCGCGAGGCGATCTCCAATGCCGTGGCCTTCAACTCCATCCAGTTCAACCTCGCGCGGGTGGTCGGGCCGGTTCTCGCGGGCTACGCGTTTCACTTCTTCGGGCCGGCCGCCTGCATGGCGCTCAACGGCGCGTCCTTTCTGGCTGTGATCGCCGCACTCTTGCGAATCAAGACCCCGGAGACCGTGGTCTCGTCGCGGGAGCCTGTCCTTCAAAGCCTCAAGGCGGGCCTCTCGGTGGTCTGGGGTGGCGAGACGCTCCGGCAGCTTGTGCTCCTGGCCTTCGCCGGGAGCTTCCTTGCCGTGCCGCTTCTCACGTTTCTGCCGGTGGTCGCGCGGGAGCGCTTCGCTCTTGAAGCCAAGGGCTACGGAGGGCTCCTCTCGGCCTTTGGCTTGGGCGCGGTCACCGGAGCGCTCGCGGTCGCGGCCACGGCCGGTGTCAAGCGAAAGGGCCTGGTCGCGCTTTCGGCCCTGGGCGTCTTTGGAGCCCTGACGCTTGCGTTCTCGCTCTGCCGGAACCTCGTCCTTGCGCACGTGCTGCTGTACCTGGCCGGTCTCGCGATGGTCATGGTCTTCGCGGAGTTCATGACGCTCGTTCAGACAGTTGTCGAGGACTCCTTGAGGGGACGCGTTGTCAGCGTATACACGCTGGCCTTTCGCGGGGCGATGCCGCTTGGCAACCTGGTCGCCGGCGCGATCACCAAGCTCGCGCCGGCGACTTGGGTCCTTGCCGGGAACGGAATCCTGCTGATGACGATCGTCCTCGCGGCGCTCTTCAGCACCTCGGCGGGAGGCGTTCGGGACAGCTGACGAGGGCTACGCGGCCCGGAGCACGCTCTTGGCCGGCAGCATGACCGTGCCCTTGCCCAACCTGGCCCGGTGGCCGTGCCACGAGACCTCCCGCGAAAGGTACGGAACGATCTGGGCAAGGAACTGCAAGATGTCCTTGAGGGGCATGGCCCAAAGCTGGCGTTGTGAGAGTTGCGATCCGGTGACGCGGTTGAGAATGGTCGCCTGAAGCTGCCGGGCGGCCAGAGCGACGAAGAGAAGCGCCGCCGTGAGAGGTGCCCATTCCGCCGCGGTGGCTGCGGAGACCGCAAGGGCGCCGAACGCCAAGGGCATTGGGTTCAGGAGCCACTCGCTTGTGTAGAGGGCGCGGGAGAACGAGAAGCGGATCTTGCCCCATCGGATCTGGCGATCGAGCGCACGCCCGAGGGTCCTCTTGATCGTGACGTTGTGGACAAGAACGGGCGAGAGCACTACGCGATAGCCTGCGGCCTTGACTCGCAAGCCGATCTGTTGATCCTCCGCGAGGACGTCGGCAAGCGCCGCAAAACCGCCGATCTCCGCGAGCACGTCGGCGCGGATCGCCATCGATTTGCCAACCACGCAGGGCACATCGCCCCAGGCCGCGAGCGCGGCTCCCGGCAGCACGAACGTCAGAAGGTGGAGGCTCTCGACGACGGCTCCGAAGCTGCGGGCTCCCGAGCCGACGAAGACGTTCGAGACGCAGCCGACCGCCGGGTCCCGAAACGACTCCAGGGTCTTTTGAAGGGCGTCGGGGCTCACGCGTACGTTGGCGTCCGAAATGAAGAGGATCTCGCCGCGGGCATGGCGGGCCGCGGCCATCAGCCGCTCCACCTTTGGGTTCTTCGCCCGGCCTTCGGGAAGCCCGCCGATCACGAGCGAGAACGGGGCTCCGGGGTTTTGCTCCATGACGTCGCGGGCCACGCGGACGGCCGCGTCGTCGGCCTTGGCGACCGAGAGAATCACCTCATACCGCGGCCCCGGCAGCCGGGCGAAGGATTGCAGGTTTTCGGTCAGCCGATCCTCGAGGCCGGAGAGAGGCTTGAGGATCGAGACCCTCGGCCGGTCCTCCCGAGGGGCGATGGAATCGACCGGCTGGGAGTCCTCTTGGCCATCGGCCCGCCCGCGCGGGCCGAACCCAAAAGGGCTGTTCTTCACACCTCCCTCTCCCGAGGGCCGGCCAAGAAGCCGTCCCGCGAGAAGGGCCTGCAGGCACGTGAGGGCGATCCCGACCAGCGTGGCGATCGCGAGCGCGGCGATGAGAAGACGAGCGGTCAGCATGGCAATCCCTCCTGGAGCGTGGGAAGCGGCCCCAGCCGAACGGGAAGCTGGGAGTCCGCGGTTGGATGGCCCATGGCGGGTTGGTTGTGTGGGCCGGCGAGGCGCGTGAGCCCCAGGCCGGTTCCCCTCTTCAGCGCGGCGAGGACGGCCTTGGGACTCCGTTCGCAATCGACGAGGGTTTCCCTCTTGACGCTGAGCCGCAAGCGGTGCGCGGTCTTGCCAAGCAGGCTGTCCTGGTTGACGACATGGTCGGTGATCGCGATGACGTCGTGCCGGGCGCGTCCAAAGAGGTCCACGATCTCGGGAATCGAGCAACGACCATCGGACCAGATCGAATGGATGTGGAAGTCGCAGAGCAGCATCGCGTCCCCTTTCCGCTGCGCGACGATCGGGCGCGGGTCTTCGGGGGACGTGTGCAAACGATCAATTCGGCGTTAAAGAGCGGTCGGCGGGTCCTCCAGGAACCGGGAGGCAAGCCTGCGAAACGTCTCGGCGGAGGGGCGGGCGCGCCTTTCGAAGGTGTTCCGGTCGACCTCGAAGAGCCCAAACCGCGGCTCGAAGCCGTCCAGCCATTCGAAGTTGTCAAGAAGCGACCAGTGGAAGTATCCCGCGACGGGAACGCCATCCCGCTCGGCCTTCCCGACCTCCGCCATGTGGTCGATCAGGAAACGCGTTCGACGGCCGTCGGCCGCATCGGCGAGGCCGTTCTCCGTCACGACCACGGGAAGCCCCGTGATGGCCGAGGCTTCGGCCAAAAATCCCGCGAGGGCCCTTGGGTGGATCTCCCAACCGTTGTCTGTCAGCCCCCGCCCTTGTGGGTCGCGATAGGCGAAGTCAAACGCCTTCCAACCCTTCCCGGGACATCGCACGTGGAGGCGCGAGTAGTAGTTCACGCCGACGAAGTCCAGCGAGGACGTGAGGTCCTCGCGCCGGCCCCTGAGCCTTGTGAGCGGCGGGACGAAGAGCGACCAACGGCCGGTTGCGAAGGCCTCCAGGAGCCCGCGGTTGTAGACCCGGTGCGCGTGCCGGGCAAGAAGAGGGTCGAGTCCCGCAAACCTGAGGCCGTAGGGTCGCTCGGGAGCGAACGCCATTATGTTGTGCGCGACGCCGACGGCCGCCCGGGGGTTGACCTCACGGATGGCGGCGGTGGCGGCCGCGTGCGCGGCCAGCATGTGATCGAAGGCGCGCGAGGCAGCTTTGCCGTTTGAGAGACCCGGTGGAATCTGACCGTCGAGAAAGCCCCCAAGAACAGCGACGAAGGGCTCGTTGAGAGGCACGTAGAGACGCACGGACGCTCCGAGCGCCTCGGCGGTCCGTTTCGCAAAGCGCGCGAACGCCTCGACCGAGCGGGGAGAGGTCCAGGACACCGCGTCGTGAAACCACTCCGGATGCGTGTAGTGCAGAAGCGTGACCATGGGCTCCAGGCCGCGCGCGACGAGGTGGTCGACGAAGCGCCGGTAGCGATGGAGAACCGCCTCATCGAAGACTCCCGGGCGCCTTTCGACCCGGCTCCAGGAGACCGAAAAGCGGAACGCGTTGGCTCCGACCGCTTGGGCAAGATCGCCGTCTTCCTCGTAGCGCTCCCAGGAGCCCACCGCGTCCCCGCACGGGCCGCCCCGCGTCCGCCCCGCCTTCTCCCAGAGCGTGAAATCGCACGGATCGCCGCCCTCGACCTGATAGTGCGACACCGCGACCCCGAAGAGCCGTGGCCGATCCTCCAACGGGAACCGGCGTCCCCAGGGCGACCGTGTGGAAAGCGGTTGACGCGCGAGCAAGCGCGGGGAGGCTAAGCGCCGCGTATGAAGGCGCGACGGCGGCTAACATTCGCCTTTGTGATGAGCGGCGACACCGGAATACGGGATCTCCTGACCGGTCTCTACACCAGGGACTACTTCGACGAGGTGATCGGCCAGGAGCTCGAGCGCTCACGGCGGCACGACATCGCGCTGTCGGTCCTGTCGGTCGTGATCGTGAATCGCTTAGAGCTCGAACGCGAGGGGCCCGATGTCTTCGGCGCGGCCCTGGGCGCGGCGGCCAAGGCTCTGCAGCTCAATGTGCGAGGCACGGACTCGATCTTCCGCTGGGAAGATGACGAATTCGTCATTCTGCTGTTCGAGGCGGACGCCGACGCGTGCCGGAAGAAAGTGCAGCAGCTCTCGACGCTCTTCTCGATCTGGAGGGAGGGAAACGGCCCTCTGCCGTATCCGATCAAGATCCGGATCGGCGCCTCGACGCACGAGAAGGACATCGTGTTTCCGGCGGTCCTGCAGGCCGCGCGCGAAGCCGCGCGACACCAGACGAGGGTGTAGGCGCTAGCACAGAGCGGAGTGGGCGTCAAGCCCGATCTCCCTCGCGAGGCGCGCGAGGAGCCTGACGGGCAGGCCGACCACGTTCGACGGACTCCCCTCGATGGATTCCACGAAGAGGCCGCCGATGCCTTGCAGGGCGTAGGCGCCGGCCTTGTCGTCCGGCTCCCCGGTGGCCGCGTACCAGTCGATCTCGGCCAAGGTCATGGGGGCGAAGGACACGATGGTGATCTCGCGGCCGCTTAGGAGATGGCTATTTCGCGCGAGAGCGACCCCGGTGACGACCTCGTGGCGGCGCCCGGCGAGCGCGCTCAACATGCGGCGGGAGTCCTCCCGGTCGGCCGGCTTGCCGAGCGCCTTGCCTTCCAGGACCACGAGCGTGTCGGCCGCGACCACGATCGCTCCGTCGTCGTTCCGGGCGGCCAGAACCGCCTCGGCCTTGGCACGTGCGAGGCGTTCCGCGGCGTCGCCCGGCGGTTCATCGGGGAGGAGGGTCTCGTCGACGCCGGAGGGCGCGACCTCGAAGGACCAGCCGAGGGACTTCAGGATCTCGCGCCTTCGGGGCGAGGCCGAGGCCAGGAGGATTCGCGGGAGCGTCATCTGTGACCGGCCCGGGGCCGGGGACGCTAAGGGTAGTAGCCCGAGATGGTCCGCGCGACCAGGCTGTCCGGGTTCATCTTGACCTCGATCTTCCGGAAGCGCGTGGCGCTGGCGTTGGGGAGTGTCTGCGGGATGTACGAGAGGAGATATTGGTTGCGGAGCTCCTCGTCGATCTCGCGATAGATCTCCGAGAGACCCTTTGCCGAGTCGACGAAATACGCGGTCCCGCCGGTCTCCCGCGCGATCTTCGAGAGGTGCCTCCGGGTGTCCAACTTGGCCGAGCCGATCTTCAGGCCGATGAAGTAGACCGCCACACCGGACTTCTGGGCGTAATCGAGCGCGGCCTCGTAGGTGAACTTGGACGTCCGGTCCTCCCCATCCGTCAACATCACATAGGCCTTGCGGCCCTTGATGCCCTGAAACTGGTAGAGGCCATAGACCAAAGCGTCCCAGAGCGCGGTCGAGCCGTGCGCGCGGAGCCCCGCGAGAGCCTGCGACAGGCGTTCGCGATCGGTCGTGAAGCGCGTGATGAGCTGCGGTTCCGAATCGAAGCTGATCAGAAACGAGCGGTCCCGGTTGGTCATCACGTCCTTCAAGAACTCGGACGCCGCCTTCTGCGCCTCGACGATCGACTCCTCCATGGACCCGGACGTGTCGATTCCCAAGCCTATCGAAAGCGGGAGGTTGGTGACGATCTCGAAGCCTTCAAGGGTCTGGGGAGCGCCGTCCTCGAACACCGAGAAGTTGGTCTTCTGGAGACCCGGAACCGGACGGCCCTTGCTAAAGACCGAGGTCAGGAGCTCGACGGCCTGGACGTTGACCTCCGAGAGGTATTTCGGCGCGTTGAAGTAGCGGAGATCCTCCGTGACCGAGCCATCCTCCAGCGTGGCCACAACGCGCAGGTAGCCAATATCCTTGCCTTTGGGAACATCCACGACCTGCTGGAACGGAGGCTGGTAAAGCACCGCGGACCTCGCCTCGTTCACATAAAACGCGACGTCCTTGAGCTTCTTGGTCTCCGGCACCACGACATCCGCGACCACGCGCGTGGCGCCCGTGAACTCGGTGCTCTTCTCCGGGGAGGCGATCCGAATGCGAAAGGCCTCGCGGCCCTCGTTCAGCGTGACCTCGTCCTGTGCGATGGGATATCCGTTCCGGTTGTACCCTACGACCTTGACCACGTGCTTGCGCGGGACGGGTCCCAGGTCGAGGTCCGCGTCGAACGGCGCGCGCCTCTTGGTCGCGACCCGCGAGCTGTTCAGATAAAACTCCGCAAACGCGATATCGGAGGACGAGCTTCGGGTCTCGAACCGCACGAGCCCAGTCGCGATCTCGAGCGCGAGAGGCAGGATGGCGATCGAGCCCTTGCCGACAAGGTCCTTGTTCTCGACGAGTTGGGCGACCTGGGCGCGCGCGGTCTCCCTCGCGGCCTTCTCCTCGGCCGAAAGCGCGTCCGGGACCTCTGGAACCACCAGCTTCTCGTCCAGGATGGCACCGGCGTTCCGGTTCGCGTCCGCTACCTTAAGGCGAAGCTTGTACTCGCCGGGATAGAGCTCGCGCTCGATGGTCAACGGCACGAACGTGCCTTTGACGGAGGAGGCCGGAAAGTCGAACCGGTAGCGGAAGTTGTCCATGAGCCGCCCGGTCTTGATGAGCTCGCCCACGATGTCAACGTCGTAGAAGCGCTCCTCGCCGATGATCTTTTGCGTGAGGCTCTCCCGGTCGAGGAGGATTTGAAGCTCCATCTTCATCTTGTTGGCGGTCATGTCGGGAAAGCGCAGCACGCGCTGCACAGGGATCTCCGCGGCCCCGGGCGCGAGATCGGTTGTCATCTGGAGGATGTGATCCGCGCCCTCGACGTCGGGCTTGGGTCCCGTGCGCAGCTCTTCGACGAGCTTCATGGAGCCCGTCGTTCCGAACTGTGAGGACACCACGTTGATCGCGCCGATCACGTCCCGCCAATCGGGGCAGCGTGTGTAATCCACCTGGCGCGCGGGCGGCATCGCGAGCCCGGGAGAGCCGCCGCCGACGATGATGGCCTGCGTGCCCTCAAGAGGCGTCCAGAGCTTGAAGTCTCCGGTTCCGAAATGCTGGTAGAAGACCAAGGTCACCTTGGACATGCGAAGCGATTCCAGCCGCTCGTAGTACCAAAGCTGGATGGGCCAGAACACGTCCTGGCAATCGATCTTGCGAATGCCGTCCGGAGGGCCGTTGACGACGAACACGCGGCCTTGGTCGGTGTTGATGCTTCG
>WBZQ01000977.1_pt1 | contig 20720 bp, 27 predicted proteins | sample 5204251 | NCBI WGS metagenome assembly WBZQ01 (sample SAMN12412402, study PRJNA552823) | activated sludge metagenome | isolation source: activated sludge from nitrification reactor of wastewater treatment plant... | place: USA: Virginia | collected 2017-09
CAGAGAACCGAGGGGAGGGTGAATCCGGAAGGAGTCAGCTCCAAACTGGACCTGGTCGCGATGCGATCGCGCGGTCCACGTTGAGGAGGTACAGCATTGGTGGACCGATACAATGCTGCAGTAGATCATCACTCTACCGCACGCCGCCCCTATCGGTCAACTAGTCCGCGTGTTCCGGCCCGCCCCCGCTGACCGGCCGGTCAGTCGGCAAGGGTTTGCCGCAGCGCCCGGATAGCCTATACTGGAATCTAGCAAGCGAGGTCCACGATGCGAATGATAGTCGTCCTTTTCTCTCTGTTCCTATGGACTGACGGTCAAGCACTGACGGCGAATGCCGCATCGGAATCCTCCGGCAGCGGTAAGGCCGGATCCAACCAAGGCGTGACACTCGACGAAATCGGACGAGGGCTGAAGAGCGCGGCGAAAAATATCGAAGAGGAAATTCCGAAAATCGGCCCCGCCATCGGCAAGACATTCAAGCAAGTGACGGGCAGCGATAAGGACGCGGGCCATTCCTCCAAACCTTCCCCGTCTCCGAACTCGACTAAGTCGAAAAAATAGCGGCACGGCCCGCGCTACTCACTTCACACTTACGGTAAGTTTCCCGCACCCGATGGCGCTCAGATTGAAGTCCTTCCTTTCAAGTGCACTCCTTCTCTCATCCCTCGGAGCCTGCACTTCCATACAACCACCGACTTGCTCGCCCGATGAACATTCAGTGGTGCTGGACACACTGTATCTCGGCACCGCTACACCGAACGGTGTCGTCACTGCCGAGGAATGGGCCGCCTTTCTCCGCGATACGGTCACACCGACATCGCCTGAGGGGCTGACATCCTGGGTTGCTTCAGGTCAGTGGAAGACCTCCTCAGGTTTGTCGAAACAGGAACAGACCTACGTGCTCCAATTGGCGTACGAGGGAGATCAGCAAAAAGACCAGGCCGTGCGGCGGATTATCCAGAGCTACAAGAGCCGATTTCACCAGGAGGCCGTCATGCGACTTCGATCACAGGCCTGCCGGTCCTTCTAACAGCTGCAATTCACATCGATCGTCACTTCTTGCCCCCTCCTTTTATCCCCTTACCGACATCGTTCAAAATTCGCTTCAGGAGTCCGCTGCTATTCAGTCCTCCGGACTGAGGACCCAGACTTGTGGTGCCGGCGCCCTGAATGGGAGAGGCTCCGGGCGGAGGAACGACGGACGGGGATGTGGGGAGCGACGCCGCGCCTGCTGAAGTTCCTGTCGCAGAGGCTTGAATGCCAGGGGCCAACGGAAAACCGGTGCTGGTCGGCAGAATCGCGCCTTTGACGGTCGTACCAGGCAGTTCCTTCTCACCTCCCGCGGTAGCCGTTTCCTGAAGCTGCTTCTCGGCCTCAAGGGCAACACCTACCTGTGCACTGACGATCTGCCGCATGACCGGGCTCGGAAAACCGCGATGTTCCTCCCTGACAGCCAGGGATTGCAGGCCACGGCGGTCCATCTGTATCTCCGAGACAACATGGGCCGCTCCCTCTTTCAGAGCAACCTCGGACCCTGCTTTGAGTGAAAACGGCGGGGCCTCCGCGGTTAATGGCTCAACCCGCGCTTGCCCTTCGAACATCCGCAACGTTTCCACCGCGGGCGCATTGACCAACCGCGCAAAGAGCGACCGCCGCTCACCTCCAAGCACTGTGGCTTCCAAGATCCCGCCTCGGCTCACGACTCGGGCAAGCGGCGTCTGGAGCGTCAGAGTATCGGTCATCCTCCCGGCGTTGTAAGACAAGGCGACCCGCACCATCCCATGCTGAATCCGAACTTCCGTTTGACCATGGTGAGGTTCATGAATGTCCATTCGTGCCTCTTCGTACAGAGTTAGTACCGCACGGTGGTCCCACAACAGATCTATTTTTTCGCCTGCTCCGACCCGCAACTCATCTCCGGAGGCCACGACATCACCAATCTTCAGGCTTCGAGAAACCGCGGGAGCAGCAGTCGCCATCCTTACGGGGGTTCCAACAATCCCGGTCACCACACCAAATGCGTGTCCATCGCCCGACCGAGGCTGCGGCACTGCTTCTGCCCAAACCACTGTTGCCGCACCGACGAAAATCGCACAGCTGCACATCAGCATCTGTAAACGGATGTTGAGGGTTCTCATAGAACATCTCCCCTATCGCGGGACTGTTCAGAAACGAGCACGTCCAATTTTTCCCTGTCGGCTGCAAAGTGTTTCCAGCAGCCACTTTGCAGGCATTGAGACTCTGAAAATCGACAAAAGGTATCGTATAGTAGGTGGCCCAATGTGAGCAGGTCAAGGAGATTTGCCTTGTGGAGAACACCTGTAGTGGAGAACTGATTCGATGCAGACAGTGATACCGCACGCTCATGCCGTGAGGACGCTCTCGCGTAATTCACCCGGCCTTATCTTCACAGTGACGGTCCTCACCATTGTCGCAATGGCGCTGTTGACCTGCTCCATTCAGGCCCAGGAACCAGATGCGGAAGTGTTGGTTGCCGAAGGAATTCTCGCGTACGATGCCAAACGTTATGAGGAGGCCATCTCACTTTTCTCACAAGCCGTCGCACGCGACCCGCGCCAGGCACGAGGATTCTACTACTTGGCCCTCTCGCACCTGGCTCGAGGACAGGCGGAGCAGGCGATTGCTCCTCTCACGACCCTCCACGTCCTTCGTCCGTCCGATCTCGACGTGACGTATCAATTGGGCACGGCCTACTTCGCCGCCAAGCAGTATGACAAGGCCGCGCCGCTTCTAGAGGACGTGTTTCGTCAGGAACCGGATCGTGAGAACCTGGGATTTTATGTGGGGTTTCTTCGCTATCGCCGGAAGGACTATGACAGCGCGGCAGCGGCATTGAGTGTGAACGTTTCTTCTGATTCTGATCTCCGGCAACTTGCATTGTTCTACCGAGGACTGGCACTGGGGGTGCTCGGCCTGTCGGACCAGGCCCTGTCCGAGTTGGCCTCGTCCCAACGCGTGCAACCCAGCTCGCCGATCACCGGCGCGTCCGTGCGCGTTCAAGAGGCTCTCACGGCGTCGCGGCGGGTCACGGAGCCACAGCGCCTTCGCCTGCAAGTCGCGATCGGGGGCTACTACGATGACAATGTCGCCGTCAATCCGCGCAAGAGCAGCGATCCGGTTGCAGAGTCGCTCCGTTCACGTGCAACTCAGTCTCCGGGACTGGTGACGTCGGCCCGCGGCGATTATGCCTGGTATCGCAATGGGCCGATCGAATCGACCGTGACCTACTCCTACTACCAAACCGTGAATACGAACAGCGGCATAGGCCGCTTTAACATTCAGGACCATCTAGGAGGCTTGTCAGGCGTCTATCGAGGAATCATCGGGACACTCCCGTACGAGATCGGCGGGCAGTATAGTTACGACTATATGTTTCTCGATTTCACAGGTTTTCTCTCCCGGCACACATTCACCCTCCCCGTCACATTGGTCCCGCCCTCAGCCACACTTCCGGTCCTTGGCCGGATGGAAAACTTGACAACCTTTCTCTATCGCTACCAGCGCAAGGAGTTCTACGCGGAACCGGGCAACAATGACATTCGGTTCGGCCCGGAGTCGCGAGATGCCTTCAACAACATGGTGGGGTTTCTCCATGCCTTCCGATTCAGGCAGGACAAATACATTCTTCGAGTGGGCTATCAGCACGATACGGATGCTTCCAGGGGATCGAGCTTCGCCTATTCAGGGAATCGGTTGCAGCTTGGGGGACAGGCGACCCTCCCATGGTATGACCTGAGCCTGCGGCTCGACTATGAGGTCCATTGGCGCGCGTACAACCACACACAAATGCTATTCCCGGACGACACTGGCCAATTGTCAGCCCGTCGGGACACTGAACAGGACATCTTCGTCCAAGTAGCCAAGGCCTTGCCTCACAATCTGACCCTGGCGCTGCAGTATCAAGGGGTGATCAACAGTTCCAACATTCCCGTCTATGCCTACAGCAAAAACGTGGTCACCACCCTGGTGACCTGGACGTATTAATACAACCATGAGCCCGGCCGGAGCCTCGATCGCAACGACCGCCGGCCTGGGCGTTGGATTGACCGATCAGCGCGGCCACGGGATTGGCTTAGGCCATCCTCGACAGGCTAGATCGGCGGCCACGGATATGGGTAGTAGGGGAAGAGACTGGTGCCACGGCTTGGCCCGACGCCCGACCCAACCGGACCAAGAAAATCCAGCCGATACCGATATGCGCGGATGAGCTCAGAAGCTAGGGCGGAACAGAATGCTGTAAGCAGAGTCGCCGCTATGAAACCGATGGACCCGCTCGCAGCTTGAGCATAGGCAGGCTGAATCCAGGTGGATTCAGCCTGCAAAAACCGATCTTCAACCTCTCGCTCCAGAGAGGTCACACACTCACCACCTGATGCGCTGAAATACCCGCACCGACAGCAGGGCCTCGCGTCCCGGCACCATCATGACCTGGTTCATCTGACCCGCAGGCGTGCGTGCCCGTCGCTACTCTCCGTATCGGCTCAGCTCCACGTGCGATGTTGCTCGCTCACGTGCTCACTTCCATTTGCTTTCGCGATGACCCACGACACATCGTCCGGAATTGACACAACTTTCAGCTCGGCGCAATGACCGTTGGCCTCGCCCTGCAATTCTTCCACCACCTGAACCAAGCGCTTGTCGTCGCGGGGAATCAGCACGCCGCATTGATTGAGGCTTGGCTCCTGAGGGCCAGCCGCAGAAGGCCAGTAGGCTCCCAAATCGGTCTCCTTGAGTGCGTCCGGCTGCCCTAATTCACGGAGGCGCACGAACGCTTTGTGGCTCAGACAGAACTGATCGTAACTCTTGTTGATGACGATTTTTCGCATGACCTGTGCTCTCCTTCTGTGTCGTATCACGAGCGCAGGCTTTGGCCGCGCCGTAGAATTCGGCGTTCTGTGCGGACACACTTGATTAGGCCGTCGGTTTCGGATCCTTGTATCCGATGTAATTTCCGCTCCAATGCGCATGCCGACGATCAGCCCACAGACTGACTTCGTCCTTGTGTCCCTCACCATAACGCTTCTGCAGCACATCACCGAACTTCACCAGGTTACCCTGGATCTCACCGAGATCGCTTTCCGTAATCTTCTCCCAGTTGGCCTTGAGGGGAGCCTTGAGTTGCAGCCAGAACTGTTGGAATTGCTCCTGTGTCATTGCATTCTCCTTTATCGGTGGCGAGCGCCGCGCCACACCATTAGTAATGGGCTGGCATGCGCGGACGCATGCCGAGACCTGGTGGTCTAGGATGGGAACTCTGGCGTAGAAGCAGCGAAGACCGGGGAATCAGACGCGCGAAGGATGGAAGGAGGCGCGCAAGATGGGACAGTCGGCGTGGCTCAACACGTCATGCTGCACCCTACAGTGCAAAACCACCACTGTCAATGGAGGTCGCGACGGTCGATGAGGCAAGCCATTGATTCCAGGAGACTTAATTATTTTGAACAGACCCGGCGCGGCGTGGCGAAGGGCAGGAGCTTTCGCCCCCACCCTATCGACACTATTGGACTCTGCCTAAAACGACTCAGACCTTTGTGACGGCGGCAGCCGCCTTCGGCATGAATTCTTTGTAGCCATATCGATCGGCAAGGTAGGCTTTGGCTTCATCACTCACATATTCAGTGAATTTATAACGATCGTCCTCGACCGTCTTTGCATCTTCCATCACCTTATCAGTCGGGATCGCGTATTCAATGTTGCATGACGTATAGGCCTGGATATAGGTAGGGCCGACTTCGCGGGCAATCAGCACGGCCTTCTTGATGACGCTTTCCACGCGCCGCGGATTATTCGGCACCACCGTCGCGATGTACGCGCACCCAGACACTTTGGCCATGGTGACCATATCCATTTTTTCGAACTTCTTTCCGAGCGGAGCCATCTTGAGCACCGCACCTCGCGTCGTCATGCCGCTTTCCTGGCCACCCGTATTGCCGTAGACCTCATTGTCCAACATGATGGTCGTGAATCGCTCCTTGCGGAACCAGGAATGGAGCACTTGCTGGAAGCCGATATCCGCCGTTCCACCATCACCGGCAATGACGACCACGTCCTTGGGCTTATCGCCGAACCGAAGCCGCAACCCGCGAGATAACCCGCTGGCCACGCCGTTCTGGTCGCCATAGTTGCCATAGACAAAGGGAATCGCAGCCTGCGAAATCGCCAATCTTCCGCAGCCGGCGGTCCCGACGGTGATCGTATCTTCGGGGTTCGGAAACGCAATGATGGCCAGTCGAATAAATAGGGTCATCGCGCAACCGGCACACATCGGATGCTCTTCCAGGATTTCTTTGAAACTGCCCATCTGCGAGACGGTGGTCTTTTTCCCGAAGGGTCCGTGCTCGACCATATCCCGATATTCTTTCGGCATGAACTGCTCAAATCCCGGCGTAAACTTTACATAATCAAGACTCATCTGAACCTCGCTCTCTGATTGCCGCGAAAGCGGCGGTGATAATCCTACCGCTTACGACACCAATTGTTTGGCAGCGGCTTTCTTTTCTTTGGCTTTGGCATCACGCTCCGCTAAGAGCTGTTTCGCCGGCTCGCTGATATATTCCTTGAAGGCAAAACGCTCCGTAGGCTTCTCGGAGTCCCGCATTTCCTGCAGACCCTCCATGCTGTTCTTACCGATCTCCAAAATGCAGGGCGTATAGAGCTGCAGATAGGTCGGCCCGATTTCACGCGCGATCAGCACCGCGTTACGGACCACCTTCTCGACCAGCGAGGGCTTGCTCACCGTGCAGTTGACCACATAGTGACAGCCGGACTCCCGGGCAATTTCCGGCAAACGCACTTTATCGAACAGTTTTCCGACCGGCGCCATTTTGGCCACGAACCCCTTCTGCATCAGACCGCTCTCCTGCCCGCCGGTGTTAGCGTAGAGTTCGTTATCGAAGCAGATGGTCGTGAACTTTTCTTGCCGAAACCAGGCCTGCAGAGTCATGTCCAGGCCGATGTCCACCGTCGCACCATCTCCCGCCAACACGACCACATCCTTGATCCGATCAGGAAAGCGGACACTCAACGCACGTTTGAGCCCCGACGCGATAGCATTCTGGTTGCCGAACAGGGAGTGGATGTTGTGGACGGCGACCATCGGAAACACGAGGCTCGTGCAACCGGTCGAACCGACCATGACCGTATCTTCGGGGTTGGGAAGCGAGGCCAGAATATATCGAAACGCCATGGATTCAGGGCATCCGGCACACAGCGAGTGCTGCTCGATCAGTTCCTTGGATGTACCGATGTCCTTCCATCCCCTGTCTTCCTTACCATACGTGGCACTGCTGACAAGGTCCTGGTAGTCCGACGGCATGATGTCGTACAACTCCGGCGAAATCTTGATGCGTTCCTTGCTCATATCTATCTCCTCTCAGCCCTGCTGAGCGTCAATGTGCTCCCTACCCTCTCGAACGAGCGTTCCTTCTCATGCCCTCTACCCGTCACCCGCGGCCGGCGAGCGTGCCGGAACGCACCCCAAGCGCGCGCTTAATTTCTTCCACGATGATCTCCGGCGGCATAGTCATCCCCCCACACACTCGCGGGCCGGCGATGACACGTTCACTTCTTGGGATGGTCGCCTTGATCTCTTTTGCCATCCACCCGATGACATTGAATTCCGGCACAATGATGTGGGTGGCGTGCTTGGTGGCTTCCTTGATTTCCTCTTCCGGCCAGGGCCGGAGCGTTTTGATCTTCACGAGTCCCACGCGAATGCCTTCATCGGCCAGGAGACGAATCGCTTCGCGCCCCTGAGATACGGCGGTGCCGGAGGTGACAATGAGCACGTCGGCGTCGACGTCTTCGGTTTCGATCAAACCGTTCAACCAGGCAATCGTGTGCTTCCGCGATCGTTCTGCGGCAGCCCAGACCTCCTGCTGCCAGCTCGCGTGCGTCGCATAACTAATGTAGTTGCTTTTCATAATGAACGGATCGCGCATCATCCGGACCGGCGGACATTCCATATCCATGCAGGGCACCGGCGAGCGATACGGGTCGTAAGGTGGCAGACACATATCCGTCGGGGTCAGATCGACAACGTCTTTGGTGTGTGTCACAAAAAATCCGTCGCAGCAGAGCGCCAATGGTAAATGCACCTCGGGCTCTTCCGACACCATATAGCCCATGAGAATCCAATCATAGAAGTCTTGCGCCGTCTCCGCATGCCAGACGAGCATGCCTGTCTGCATCAAATAGGAAATCTCGATGGTGTCCGGTTGAATCGACAGCGGGGAATTAATCCCTCGGCAGGTCACGATACATTGGATCGGCAGGCGGGCACCCGCCCACATGGGAAAGTTTTCCATCGCCCGCATCGTGCCGGGTCCTGCCGTCGTCGTGAAGACACGGGCTCCACCGAAGGCGGCCCCTGCGCATTGCGACATCACGGCAAATTCACTTTCCCCGCGGAAATAGTCTCCGATGTAGCCCTCCGCAAACAGCTCGCCGATCAATGCAGCGGCCTCGCTCTGCGGTGTGATCGGATACGCGATCATCACGTCGATGCTGGCGCGACGGATGGCTTCCTTAATGACTTCGCTGCCGGTATAAAAAGACGGCGTACGAGGCGCCTCCCGCATCATGATACGGGGATCGGTGAAGACCTGGCCTTTTTTATTTTTGGTTCCGATGACGGATGTGGGTTCCATAGCGGACCTCCTTCAGTCACAGTAACGATCGCACAGGCACAGCGACGCGCCGGAATTAGGCGCTGAATGAGCTGCCGCATCCGCAGGTGGTCTTGGCTTGTGGATTCTTGATCGCAAAGCCAGAGCCCTGCACGCTATCGACATAGTCGACTTCACAGCCGTTCAACAGCGGCGCACTTTGTGAATCCATGATCACTTTCACATCACCCTTTTCAATCACGGTATCGTCGTCGCTCATCTTCGACTCGAACGCCATACCGTACTGATAGCCGTGGCACCCTCCGCCCTTCACGTAGACGCGCAACCCGAGGGTATCTTTTTCTTCCAACATCAACTCGCGAATCTTCTGCTCGGCGGTGGTCGTAATAGTAATCATGGTCGAACTCCCTTCTACTGCTGTATCGAACAAATCAATGGTATCAGTGAAACTTCCGGTCGGAACACGGTCCTCGCCGGAAACGACAATCGCTCCGTTCACGAAGACAGCATCATCAGCTCGCACAGGACACTCTGGCGTAAGCAGCGGCGGAGACAGGGCAATCAATCGCGCGGGAGGGGATCAAAACGCGCGAGGGAGAGAACCATCAGCGAAGCTAGGCACGTCATACGTTCACGCTAAGCGCTCTACGCCTGGTAGTCAAGCGCTATTGGGACCTAGACCGACGTGATGTCCGAGAGACAGCGGTCGAGAGCCCGTACAATGTCCGCCGCTATACTGCCGCGGCAGCCGGAGCCGACTTTTCCTGCGGAGCGACTTGCATCGAGACCTTCAGCGCGGCAATAGCGCGAGCGACATCTTCCTCTGTGGAGCCAAACCGATCGCCCATTACTTTAATCGCTTGATTGATCGCCTTGGTCATATTCGTCATTCGTTCTTCCGGTGTCATGCTCATGCAGCCCTCTCCTGACTATTCCTGTTGTGTTGCACCCATCCGGCAACTCGTCCTGCCGGGCTCGAGATCCCACGATCGTGGGCATGACTGACTCCCGTGTCGCGAGCTCTTCACCACGGTTACCACACGCGTGTCGGTCTCCTGATCGCGACATGAATCAGCATCAATACCATTCCCCCTACCGTAAACACCCAGTAGATCGGAGTCGGCATCTGAGCGACTTCGGTCCAATTCAGCCCCCAGACCACGAGTCCTAGCAAGAGGGAAATCAATGCAGCATGCAACATACTTACTCCTTCGGACTCTACCTTCACGAGAACGTCTGCGCTAACAGGCAGCGACGGCCAAATGCGCCCACGTCGCGCGCGGCTCCAAATGCCACTGCCGATGGATATCGATCAACGAATCGATCACCGCACCACATTGTCTGCACCCCCATCCATAGGCCAGGGTGCCACTTACAATATCTTTCATCTTGATCATCATCATGGGGCCATAACAACGCGGGCATCTCATTGCGTTCTCTCCCTGGAACAACCCTGATCGTGACCGCGCCATTTCGCCGTGACCTTACGGCCCAGTCTTTTCGAACAACTTCACGATGAGCGTCTTTTCCTTGATTCGCTCCATCAATTGCGCGCATGACGCGTCCCGGATGATGTTGGCAAACTGTGCGTGATAACTCCCGACCAGGCTGCCACCATCCATGACGGCGTCATAGACCAACCAACGGCCATCCTCACTGACCAAACGAAAGTCGATAAAGGTGTCGACCTTGTCACCGACCAGCCTTGTTTTAACCTGCGCGAAGGCCTGCTCGCGCTGCTCCGACAAATACGAAATCCGTTCGCCGGAATACTCAACCATCCGATTGGCCAGCGCATCTCGAAGCAATTGCACGAATAGGCCGACGTACTCGCGCCGGGCCGGCTCGTTCAGTTGCGTCCAGGCTGCTCCCAACGACCGTTTGGCCATATCTTCATAGTGCACATGATGCCGAATGACTTGTTCGATTTCCCATCGGCGCGCCTCTGAACGGCCGGAATCTTTCAGATCCTTCAAGATATGAAGCAGCTCCGAGACTGTACCGCGGACGGTCTCAGTCGGTCCCTGCTCAGACCTGGCAGCAGTGGCAAGCCCGAGACTCATACAGAAGCTGAGCACCGCTATGAACGTCGCCCATCCCCGTTTTTCATACCATCGGCCAGCCCCTTGCACGATCCCTGTTGCCCTGCTGGTCTCCGTCATAGCCTGCTCCTTCCGCTCATTCAAGCCTCGCGTGCATGACCGATGGCAGCACCACAGCCGCCAACGCCATCGATCATGGCCGCATTCGTAACGAAGGAGCGAGCTTCCGCAGGGATGTGCCGTCCCCGTCGAGGTCGTGCCCCTTGTGTAATATCGCGATGGGATGGCCCTGCCATACTGTCCGCTCGTCTCCGGATGCAGAACCACCGGACTCACGGAACGAGCACAGCCGCTCCTTAGGACTGACCTGCAACTAAGCGATCCATGATCCTGCAATAGATGAATTCCGGCAAAATCTCTCGGGTCAACAATTCATCCCGATGGTGGTAGGGGCGTCCGTCCACGATCTTCTTGGCATAATGGTCCCCGATTCCAGTGAGTGACTTCAGGCGCGGAATCTGGGCCGTATTGATGTCCAACGACAAATCACGAGCAGCTCGTACCGGCGCCTCGCTCACGGTCGCTCCCCCGCGCTCCTCAACCATACCAACCCTATTCCCCGGCCTTGATCGAACGCGATGTTCCATACGCATAGTACCCGTCCTTCCTGTCTTGGCCGCTCTTAGAGACCGTCTCTCGCTCATTGCGGAACTACCGCCCAGGAACCGCCTGCATAGAGGCTCGACCGGACTCATCGCGATGGCAGCTTTGTTCAGCCATCAACCGCTGTCCGGGAGTGGCACCCTGAGGGATTCTGGCCAGGCAGATCTGCAACGTGTCCTCAACTGCGCCGGATGCAACCGCCGCAGGCGCCACCGGCACAACCACCTTCGCAGGCTTCACATCCGCCGCGTGGACTTCCACCAGCGAGACACTCCACCCTGCTGCAAGAAAAAGACTCACGCTCAGCACGAACATTGTGTGATGAATGCGCATTGGAGGCCTCCCGTTTTTGGAAACTGTTTGACGTGTCCGGACCGGCATGCGGTATTTTGCCGTCGACTGCTTGTCATGGATGCAGGAATGCAGCTTGTCCCAGCGGAGTTGCATCGCTGGACTGTCGCTCTGTGGCGTCGAAGCGGCGAAGACTTGGGACTCGCACGCGCAGGGAGTGGGGAGGATGGAGAGAAGGTGCGCGCGAAAGGAGAAAGCCGGCGTGGCTCAGTACGTCATGACTCACCCTATAGGGCTGCGACAGCGGTGTCAACGTGCCGGAGCGCCGATCGCACTACAAGAGCATGATTCTATGAGGTAATAATTATTATGACCGGTCGGTCGTTTTGCACCATAGTCCTAAGCCGGCTCCTCAAGTGACAGCAGCGCACATGACGAAACGCGCACATCGAGTTTTGGGCTACTCGATCAGAACCGCACAGCTCCGGCGTAACAGGTGGCCTATACGGCATGCATAGATGTGATACAGTGTATGTAGCTCGCTAGCTCGGTCAGCCACTCACTCTCCCTTCCTGTCGATCTTGCGTTGAGGGATTAGCCAGCACGGTTCAGGCCCCTTTCCTCCGCGATACTCCGCTCGTTTTACTCTGGCATTCGGATACGCTCGCTCAGGGACATACCGGGTGCAGTAGTCCGCTGGCGGACTCATTAGGATCCCGTCATCCAAGTACAGGTGCGATAACAAGGAGACACAATCGTTATGAACCACGGGCAAGACAGTCAGACATCGCCGATCGCGCGTTGGGTACGTATTCCAAACGGCACCAAAGTCAGGCACCGGCATAAGGGATATGACGGCCACATTGACGGATTGACCGAGATCGTGGTCGGACCGAATCGGAACCCCGATGGAAAAACTCAATACCGATTGAACATCGGTGGCTCGAGTCGGGAACTGGTCACGGAGGACGATCTCAGCATTCTCGTGGATGGTGACAATCTCGTGATCATGATCCGTCAGAAGGAACCCTATCGCCGCTCGATCACGGTTCAACTACATGGCGTCCTCGCCGAAGATCGATTCATCAAAGCCGGCAGATCGAGCGCCGTGCCGGCGGCGACGCCCCCTGCAAGCCACGGAGGCAACCATGAGCCACACGACTTCTAAAAAGCGGCAACGAGAGCAGATCCAACGTGACCGCCGCATGCAGAAAGAGGCGCACCGCATGCAGCGAAAAGCAGACGTGCCTAGATCGCATGGTCAAGAAGATCCCGATCTGGCAGGCATGGTCGCAGGGCCGCAGCCCCCCGCAACCGAGTGAGATTGACGAACGAAGCTGACGGTGGTCTGCACAGATCCACGTGACCACCCTTAATTGATGGAAAGACAGTCGGCGTGGCGCGGTGAGGGGTGGTCGCAGAAACCGTTGGAATCAACGGTCTATGGATCGGAAACTTTCGAGGCTTGCCCGAATGACAAAGATTATTCCTCGTCGATCTCTCGCTCATTCAACGACTGAACCGGTCGAGCGTTGTGGCCGATCAACGACACAAACCGTTCAATATGGCTAGCGGTAATAGAGATCGGTTCTTTGAGGACGATCCAATGCACGCCTTCGGTGCAGGGAGGGGTGGTCAGCGAACCATCATACGCGTAGTGGTGCAAATCTTTCGGCAGCAAATCCTGCGGGTTAATCAACAGATCCCGCACTTCTCCCTGCTTCCCGCTCGGAATCCGATCCCATACGGCGGACAGGGAAGCCGATTCATTTCCCAAGTCCATCAACACCGCGAGAACCACCAGATGGCCCGTTTCATCTCGATGCACGAGATGGGCCTCCATCGGATACGTGCGTCCGTTCAGTTGATGTTCGCTGGGTTCGTGAAAATGAAACTCCTTGAGCGCATAGGTGCGCCCGAAGACTTCAAGCGACTCGCCTGACTGAAAGTCCACTTCGATAGTGTGGTGTGAGGTGACGACGTGTCCAGGTGCTGCGCCGTAATGGACCAAGAGCCCGTCATGGCTCTGATGATGAGGCGTCGTACGAATGTTAATGGGCGACTGGTGAGTCCCTTTTTCACAGGACGCGGTAGTCGGTGCGATTTCCCCCCAATGCGACGGCCCGTGATCCCCATCGTACTGCCACACGATGGGTTCTGAACCCGTCACAGTACGAGTTCCCCCGACCAGGTCACCGTCCGCCGCACACACCGTTCCCGCCGTGACCAGGAGACAGGCTCCAAAGCCAAGGCTCATCCGCATCCGATGTCCCAACGTCCTTACCCTCAACAACTGCCTTACGTTACTAAATTTGACGTAATAGTATAGACGACAGACCCCAAGGTCAAATTGTACGCATTTTTCGACCTACCCGGCCGTTGTTCACCAGACCAGGCCCCCACGGGTTAGACATCAGGAATTTGCCAATCGATTGGCTCAAGCCCAGCCTCACTGAGGGCTCGATTCACCTGCGAGAAACATCGTGAGCCAAAGAATTTTTTCGCGGATAACGGCGACGGATGGGCACTGGCAATCACAACATGGTGCGAATTGGTAATGAGCGTTTGCTTTTTCTTCGCCTCTCCGCCCCAGAGCACGAATACCACCGGAGTCGGTTTTGCATTGACCACCTCAAAGATACGGTCGGTCACAGCCTCCCACCCGCGCCCCCGATGCGAATTGGCGGCATGCGCGCGAACCGTCAAGACGGTGTTCAACATCAGGACCCCCTGCCTGGCCCAGGGTTTCAGGCAACCGTTGTTTGGAATGCGGCACCCGACATCGTCCCGGAGCTCACGGTAGATATTTCTGAGCGACGGCGGCACCACGGGAACATGAGGCCGCACTGAGAAACACAGTCCGTGCGCCATACCCGGCGTGTGATAGGGATCCTGACCGAGCAGCAACACTTTGACCTTTTCATAGGGCGTCTCCTGCAAGGCCGCATAAATATCTTGAGATGGCGGCAAAACCGTTTCGCCCGCCGTCGCTTCCTCCTCGAGAAACGTCTCAAGAGCACGATAGCGATGGCTGTTCACCTGCTTGCTGAGCAACTGTTTCCAGCCGGATGGAATGGGAGGCAACATAGAACGGGACCTATCACCCTCCAGAGGTTTCGAATGAGACAACCAGCCCAGAAGCACGACTACGTGGCCACTGAAGACAATCACCCGTGAGAGCTGCAAGAAAATCGTCGTGGCGCCAGCAGTCCCATGCGCCGATGGAGATCATACTGGAGGAATCACCGTAAAATGTAGGTAAAAAACGGCACCGGGGTGACATGCTCTGACATTGACCAGTGCCGACAATCAGCATAGAGTGCCTGTGGGCTTATGGCCACCCCCTGCGGAGAGGAGAATCTGTACGTCTAGCTGCATCGACGGATGATCTGATCCGTCAGAAGAGAAACGCGTAGAGAACTCATGCCGATGATCGCTCCCGTGGCACGTAAAATACTCAAGACCATCCTGCCGGACTCCGCCAGGCGCTGGATCCTGACGCTGGAGAATGCTCACACGTGCGGTGGCCTCCTCGAACCGGACTCCACCTTATATCGACTGATCGGCTCCCTACTGACACGGAGAACCCGTTCCTGCGTACACACCGGACCATTCAAAGGCATGCGGTACATCCCGCATGCCGTCCATGTCCAAAGCAGCGCGTACTGCCCGAAATTGCTGGGCACCTACGAACTCGAACTCCATCCGCTCGTAGAAGCATTACGGACGCAAGCCCCATACCAGCACATCGTCAATATCGGCGCAGGCGAAGGATACTATGCCATCGGGTTGGCGCGTCAGCTGCCGCAAAGCCGACTGACGGCGTTCGAAGCCGATCCCGAAAGCCGCGTGATCTTGAGTCGCATGGCGCAGCTTAACGAAGTAGCATCACGCATCACGATCCGGGAATTCTGCACGCCGTCCCTCCTGCAGGAAGCATTGCAGGACATCGAGCACACGTTGGTGGTTTGCGATGTCGAAGGAGGCGAGCAGGAATTGCTCAATCCCGCCACCATTCCCTCGCTGAGCCGAGCCGACATCCTCGTCGAGTTGCACGACTTCCTCATTCCGGGTATTTCAGATGTGATCAGACAGCGGTTCGCAACTACACACCGGATCACTGAGATTGCAGCCCGGCCGCGCCAATTGAGCGATTGGCCAGCCTCCTTGAGCCTCCCGATTGCCTATCGACGAACCGCGCTTTCTGAGTATCGGCCGGGAGGCATGCGTTGGTTCTGGATGGCCGCCAACGATTGAACCTGTCGGGTTTCTCGAGCGGACCGTTCGCCCACGCCCTGTGATAATACCGTCAGACAATTGCTGGAGGCACGACAACCGCCCCCCTGATCTGTTGTGTTCCTGCCCGCACTAGCTGCCCAAACACGGTCATTCGACTTTGAGGGATATCTCTCAATACCAGTCGCCTCCACGCCAATCTCCTCAGACGCTCAGGCGCTAGCCGAAGGAGCACTACCAAGAGGATGAAGTCCCCCATTTCGCCGACCAGCTAGCTAAGAATACGCCGGCTGATACATCTAATTCCTTCCTTCACACGAAGAGAACTACATAGCAGAAATTCAGCACCGCCTCGAAGTACGAGTGAACTCGCCCGGAGGAAACATGGATGAGCATCAGGCGCGTGGGCGGATGATAGTCGTCCTAGCAACCATCGTCATAAACATCAGTGCAGTCGCACTCCTGACCATCATGCCCTGGTCGGACTGGCGAACGGGGCTGGCACTTAATCTGTTCGACAATCTCGTCCTGCTTGGCTTCGTCGCCCGGCATCGGGATATCGTACTTGCGCGATTGATGCTCTTCGGCGTGGCGGTGGGGGTCAGTGAATTGGCGGCGGATGCCTGGCTGGTGGACTACACAAGAACCCTGGACTACTCGGTCGGCGGCGGCCCCATGCTATGGCGTTCCCCGGTCTGGATGCCGTTGGCATGGGAAATTGTGGCAGCGCAGTTTGGCTATGCAGGACTCTGGTTGTGGAACCGCTACGGCACGTGGGGCTTGCTCGCAAGCGGGTTTTTAGGTGCCATCAACATTCCCTATTATGAGGAAATGGCGAGGCGCATCAATTGGTGGCAATACGGCAACTGTCGCATGCTCTCCAATACCCCCTACTACATCATCCTGGGGGAATTCGGAATTGCGATGCTGCTGGCAATCCTGGCGAAAAAAGTCGTGGGTGGCACCGTGATCGATTCGATCTGGTGCGGACTTATCGGAGGGGCGGGAGTCTTTATTTGCTATGCGGCGTCATACGCCATGACGGATACGCTCATTCCTCGATGACTGCGGCAGCATTGCACCGATTCGCTCCCAGAGGCAGCTATCGAGGGCACCCAGCCTGTGGCGCCTTCGCCATGAGGAGATCCAGTTCCGTGAGGGTTCGCTCCAAAACATGGACGACATTTCCCGACCGAGAAGTTCCCGAAGCCGTACCAAAGATCCGTCCCTCCCGAACATCCCTCAGCTCGATCGTAATACGACGAGCACTATCCGACACTTCATTGGATCGAGCAGCCGAAACGTAGAAGATAGTCGAGGGAGAGAGGAACTTGCCCAAGGGAACTTGTGCGGCGTCGGCCAGCATGCCTGAGTATTGCACCCGCCATTCATCCGCCAGATGCCGTTGCACCCCCTCTACGACCACACACATTCGGCGCTGCAACAGGTCCCGCTGTATGCGGTCAGCAATCAACGCCGCTTCCTGAGGTGGGATGGTCGAAGGCTCAACCCGGACCTGTATGATAGTGGGAGAGGGCCATTCCTCCGACGGGATCGGAGTCCTGATGAGTTGCAACTGCTCCAGGATCTTTCGCCCCTCGACTGGCCGGATCTCTTCGATGTGGGAGCCATCGCCATACCGAACCCGAACTCTGATCGTCTGTCCATGAGCCACGGCGATAGGACCACCGGTAGCTACAAGCCTTGACAGGAGATCGGACAACCGCACATCCGCTCGTCCTTCCGCTGACATCGCATAGCTCACCGGCTCTTGAGATTGTCCTGACAACCAGGCCTGCACCACAGCCGCACCCAAGGGCTTCCACTCAGTCACAGACTCTGTCCGCGATGATGTCGTGGCCGGCAGTGGTGTCACGCCATCCAACGGCTCCAGCATAACCAGGCGTGCGCACCCGAATCGAAGAATATTGCTGGTGGGATTGTCATCGAACAGGTGCAACAGTCCAACAGGACATTGGAACAGGCCAGGAAATACAGAAAAGGGTGAGAACACGTACCGTCGCCCACGCCATGCTTGAACATCTTGGTAGAGGGTGTTTCGTTCCGTGCGCATCTCGGCGCTCACTGTCCAGCCAAGGCCATCGTCATGCGTCAGCAAAGTCATGCGCGGCGTTCCGATCGAACGCGCCTCACGCACATCTTCCGAGCGAACCGGTGCGCCGACACGCTCTTCGGCCATCATTGATGCGCAGCCGTTGAACATCAGCAGACATACCCCTACCCACAGAGACCGAACCATCCCGAGCCTGTATGGGCCATTCATGGATGGCCTCCCTGAACTGGCCGCTGACGAAGATTCGAGGATTTCGATGGACCGAGGTCCCTGAGGCGGTGAAGCAGCACCTCGACATCTCTCATTCCCATTTCCACCACGTACGGCCATTGGCTTTCATGCCCACCAGTCGTGAGTGTCGCCAGCAGTTCACCGGTGGTGATGTTAACCACATGCATCGTCAGCTTACGCGTATGGGGAAGAGGTTCCTGCACGTCCAGATGGAACAATACCGTGGCCCCTTGTGCGTGCGCCGGATCCACCGATGGAAGCGCGTGATATTGAGGATGGTGAAACCGTACCTGATCGGTCCTCCACAGGTCCAACTCGCGATCGCGCAACACCACGGGCACCGCCAGGCGATCCAGCGCGACTACGAGTTCTTGAAGAAGGAGCGTGCTGTCGGCACGAGAGAGCGGGCCTGATTCCGAGGCCACGCGAACGACAAGATTTCGAGGCCACTGGTCTACCGAGGCGCTGACAATGTGTTCATCTCTCAGGGAAGACTCCAGATCTTGCGGGAGAATATGAAGTCTTTTTCGAAGGATCGTTCGATCGTGCTGAACCAACCGCAATTCAACCGTGCCCTCGGGTGATGTGCTGAACGAATTCTCGGCTCGGTGCACCAGTTCGGCGAGCCAACGCAAGCGGACGGCTGTCCCAGTGTCATTGGCGTTGCTATCCAGGGGAATCGTAGCGACGATCGGCGGCCGTCCAGTCGCTTCCCAGGCCAACGCCAGATACCCCTCCTTCACAGCTTCCGTGCCGATGTGATCTTCCTGACGTACGCGGTGGTGGCTATGGAGCGTCCGGGTAGAATTCGTATCGGATCCAGCGCAAGCCGAGAACATTCGGTCCCATCTGGTCAGTAGGGAGGGTCCTCCACGTTTAGCGGAGCAACCAATGGAGTGAGCAGCAGCAACGGCCCACAAATGTCGTCGTAGTTTTCAACCCGCGTAGAGCTGCTACGGCCCGATAAATCATAAGTTCGATACTGCCAGTATTCATCCGCCTCGATGGCAACAGTTCGTGTCACAGCTTGACTGACAAACACTTGCCACCCTAATCCATCAGGATGAATCTCCATGTCAAGTTGAGGAATGTCTTTGGCCACATGCAGTTCGGTAGTGTCTAGCCCGGTGAGTTCAAAAAGTTTGACCGGAAGGGAGAGGGAACACCCTGACCAGGAGAAGGTCAATATTCCCAAAACCAACCCATATAGGAGGTTACGCATCCCCAACCATCCCTCCGTACCGAACCACTAGAATGAAAATCCGAGTCCGACTGAGGCGTAATGACTCTGATAACTCAGCTGATTCAAAACACGCAGGGATCAGCTCGATTCTGCTCCTCCCCGCCACAGTGATCTGCATTGGTGTAGGATAGGAGAAATTTGTATTCTGTGAACAGGAAGAAATGCTGGGTGACCATTATACGAGCGCCGGCAATGGCTTGGGTCGCAAAACCGGTGAGTCCGTGCGATCCGGACTGAGTTCCTCGACCACTTTGTGCCTGGCCCTCCGTGAAGACTGCAGAAAACCCCACGCCTCCACCGATATACGGCTGGATGAAATCGCTCCGATAGCGGAACAGCAGATTTCCCAAGACATTGACCTGGGTAAAATCCTGATTTGCAAACCGAGTCACTCCACCGACAGATGTCTGAGGGGCTGACAGACGCCCATTGTGGGCGAAACTCTCCAATTCGAATCCCAGCCCATAGTCAAGCGGGCGGAAGTACGCACCAAGCTTCAGTCCACCGCCGGTGCCAGCACCGACGGTCAGAGAAGGGATGGAATCCTCTAAATAGGAGTATGAACGGCCAATCGGTTGACTGCGTGTAACGAAGACGCTGAGGTACGGTGCAGCAAGCGGACCATTTTCAGTCGGTTGAGCGCCGACTTCCGCTTTGAGATTCAGAAACAACGTGGAGAGCAGGGTTAAGCCAAAAACCATGCAGAACATCGACCCATAACGGAAAATAAAATTTGATTCTCCCCGTAACAATACCGTCTTGATCGATGGTCGAAGCAACTCCATCACTTGCAACCGGCTCCTGGCACCTATTCTTAACCGCGTATCCTACTACGGCGATTTAGAATGACACCAGCGTTAATGAATAACCGTTTCCCCCGGTTAAGGCGAACACAATGATCTGTGCGATCAAAAGCCAGGTCGCGAAAAATGCTTGAACCAACCCCAGAATACAAAAGAGCCGGCTGGTGCATACCAGCCGGCTCTTTTCACGCTCCAGACAACTAAGTATCCGATACATTCAGTGGAAACCCTGTCAGCGATATCGGCTCTCCACTGCACCTTCTCCATACGGTACCCTTTGCGACAAGTAGCTTTCTTCATCCCAATCTTATCAATTTCACAAAAATAGCTTTGGTTCAAAATCAATCGCAAGAAATAAAAAAGCCTGCTCGATTTCTCGAGCAGGCTTCTTTTGTAACCCGGCAGCGTCCTACTGTCCCACTGCCTCACGGCAGCAGTATCATCGGCCTTGGAGGGCTTAACTTCCGTGTTCGGTATGGGAACGGGTGT
>WBZQ01000479.1_pt2 | contig 20689 bp, 7 predicted proteins | sample 5204251 | NCBI WGS metagenome assembly WBZQ01 (sample SAMN12412402, study PRJNA552823) | activated sludge metagenome | isolation source: activated sludge from nitrification reactor of wastewater treatment plant... | place: USA: Virginia | collected 2017-09
GGCGAGTTTGTTGCCGTCCGGGTCGGTCAGGGTCAATTCGTCGAAGCGGATGCCCTGGGCGGTGAATTCCAGCGGCGTTTCACTCAATTGATAGCGTACGTTGTTCAGGGCCGGCGTAACCACCGTTTCGTGGAACAACACGTTGCCCCGTACCTGCAGCGCGTCCGTGGTGCCTTCGATGTCCAGATCAGCCTGCATCCACCCCGCCATTTCGTTGACGTATTGCCCCAGAAAAGTGTCGAAATTTTGCAGGTTCAGGCGGCTGATCTCCACTTCCAGATCGATGCCCGTCCGGCCGCCGTTCAGGGCCATCGTGGCCCCTTCCACCCGGACGGATTGTCCGTTCCCCTGCAGGATCACTTTTTCTATATTGACGCCTTTCGGAGTAAGGACCGTGCGGTTTCCGGGATCGACCTGCCACTCGTGGGCGTCGATGACCTGCCGCGGTTCCAGCCGGACGACTGTGGTGCGGGTATTTTGGTCAAATTCCGCGCTGGCGGCCAGCCGGTAGCGTTCGCCGCCTTTTCCGTCGCCCGCGGCGAGAACGACGGTACCCCGGTTGGCAGCGAATTGTCCGCTGATGGAAGCGTTTTCCACAAAAACTTGCTCCCTGCGCTCGATGCGCGGCGTACTGACCACAAAAACTGCGGCCGTGTCGCCGGTCTGCGCCCGGGCATTCAGCGAATCCACCTCCCATTCGAGGTAGGCCAGTTGCGGCACCCGGGCTTCGAGTTCGAAGTACCGGCGGCGCGCATCCAGGGCGGCGTCGAGGCTGAATGGACTGAGTTCGCGCAGACCCGGGATCAGCCCCGTGGTCAGGTATTCCGTTCTGGACACCTGCAAACGGATACGCAGGGAATCGCTGCTGGCCGAAGCGGCCGGCACGGTGCGGTCCACCGCAAAATACCGCTCCGCTATGCTGTCGATGGTCTGGGGCAAATCGGTGATGGAAAAATACCCGCGCAGTTCGCCCTGCAACCAGTCGGAGTTGATGACAATGGAGTTGTTCCGGTTTAAAAAACTGATCTCCAGGGCCAGGTCGCCCGGCCGGACGTGCACGGTATCGTACTGGAGGTCCATATTTTCGAGGGTCGCCGTTGCCGACAGGGTATCCAGCGAGAGGCCCTGCGACTCGCTGCGGAAGCGCAGGCAGACGGTCGTGGGGCGCCGCGTCCAGCCGAATTCGCGCAGGTCAAGACAGTTCAGCACCACGTCGGTTTGCAGCAGCGGGGCTTCGGGGCCGAAGTCGCCGCTGACTTTGGCGTTTACGGCGACGCGTTCGTCGGGCGAGTTGAACCGGGCGTTGAATTTTTTGCCGACCGCATCCCCGGCCAGGGTAAGGTCGCGGAGCACCATATTTTCCCAAATGACCGAGTCGAAGGTGGCGTTCAGCCGGACGGCGGCGGTGTTGCCGAAATCGAATCCGTTGCCGGCTACCTGGGCCCGGAAGCCGGTTGCCTTCAGGGGTTGCAGGGCCGAGTCGGTCACGATCCGGTTCACGGCCAGGTTTTGGGCGGTTATGGCCACGTCGTACACCGTGTCGCGCAGGTTTCCGTCCAGCCGTAAGTACCCCCAATTACCCAAAGCCAGGGCGGCTCCGGCGGTCATGTTCTCAACGGTGCCCCGGGCCTGACCGTCCACCTGTACCACGGCGGGCAGCCGGATGGGCCGGGCCGTTGGCGTATCCGGCAGGAAGGCATAGATCTCCCCGCGGGCGATGGCGCCGTTGAAGGCCACATCGAAGCCCAGGCTGTCGGGCTCGCGCAGGTTTTTCAGCAGACCGTTCAGGCGCATTTCGCTGTTGTCGCCGTCGCGGGTGGCCACGAATCGGAGGTCGGTTTGCAGGGCGGCCAGCGTGCCTTTCAGCGTGCCGGTCGTGGAAAGCAGATCGGGCATCCGGAGGTTTTCCCGGCGGAGAAAAGCGAAAAAACTGCCCGGCGCCTGCAGGCGCTGCACGCTCAGATCGAGGCCCAGGCGATCGGGGTCGCTCGCTTCCGTCAGGCGGCAGGCCACCTCGAATTGCAGGGGCAGGCCTTCCGGCTCCGGTGGCGCCTCTCCGGTTTGCAGGGCGCCCAGTTCGCCGCTCAGGGCCAGCCGGAGATCGGCCAGGGAACCTTCGAGCGAGCCGCCGGCGCGCGCGAAGGCGGGCAGGGGCGAGGCCAGCAGACTGTCCGGCGGGGTGTCGCCGAGGCTCATCCAGCGCAGCAGGTCGAAGCGGTTGGTTTCCAGCCGGCCGATGTCCAGGTCCAGGCCCATTTTTTCCGGGGTTTGCAGGTGTTGCAGGGTGCCGTCCAGGTACACCGTAGTACCCGTGCCGGCGCGCAGTTCGATGTTTTTGGTTTGCAGGCAGTCCATCGAGCCGACGATATCGCCCGTAACATCGAAGGACACATCGTCCAGGCGGGCCACTTTGGCGTTGTCGAGGGGCGGCATGGCCACCAGCAGGTCGTGCACCAGCCCCCGGGCCTGCCAGAGTTCGACCCGCATTTCGTCGAGTTCGCTTTTTTCGTTCCGGGTCAGGGCCACGTCGCTGATGACGGTGGTTCTTTCGTTCAGCCGCAGACTAATATTGGTCAGGGTAATACTGCGGGGGGTGTTGACAATTTGGCCCTTCAGGTGGTTCAGCCGGATGCCGCTTTTGTCGGTGGCCGCCAGGTTGGCCACCAGGGTGGACAGGGTATCGTTGCGGAAGGAAAAGCCGGAGATCCCGGCGGTAATGTCGGTCGCGTCGAGGTCGCCGGCGTTGAGGTGGCCCGGAGTGGGCTGGACCTTCGGGTCGCGGTAAGCCAGGGTGCTGTTCTCCAGGGTCAGATCTTTAACCTGCACGCTCAGTTGTTCGTTGAAGGAGTTCAGTTGCAGGTCTTCCAGCGTAGCCGCTTCCATCCGGGTATCCAGGAACAATTCGGTGGTGCCGAACCGGATGTGTGAACGTTCGATCACCCCGTCTTCCAGAGTCAGGCTGAAATTATCGGAGGCTTCCTCGCTTTCCGATTTGCGGGTCTGCTGCAGGCGGATGTCGGCGTCGGCCAGGGCGAAATCGGACACTTCGAAGTGCATGGCGTCGAGGTCGGCTTTGGAGACGACCAGGCCGGCACGGCCCACCCTGGCCGATATGGTCGACCCGGCGTCCTCATCCTGTAGAGAAAAATCCACGTTCTCCAGGTCGAGAATGGCCAGGTCGAGCCGGAGTTGCCAGGGAGATTGCGTGGTATCGGCCGGCTCCGGCCGGGGGGCATCGGGATCGGAGAAGGCCCGGACAATGAAATCGTAGTTATCGATGCTGTCGCGGCGGTGCAGGTGGACGGCGGCGTCTTCGAGCGTGATCTTTTTCAGTTCGATCGCCCGGTCGAGCAGGGCCCACATATCGATGTCCACCACCAGGCTGTTGACCCGCGCCAGCGTGTCGCCGCGCTGGTCTTCCAGCAAAAAACGGTTCAGGGAAACGTAATACGGGAATCGCAGGCGAATGGCGCCGACCTCCACGCGGGTGTCCAGTTTTTTCTGCAGCCAGGTTTCGGCCTCGCGGGTAAGGCGCTGCTGCACGGGCGGCAGGGTCAGCAGGAGAGATAAAAGCACGAGCAGCCCCGCCAACGACAGGAAGGTTAGCAGTACAAGGCGGAATATCTTGCGGATGCGGGATGTCTCAGATCGGGTTTTGTTCATTCGTCCGTGGCGCAGTGTGAATAGGGCGAAGCGGATCGGCCGCTTCGCCGGGATCAGGACAAGACAGCAAAAAAGGTTTGCCAGTCTGGGGAGCGGTTTTGCGCGGGGCCCGGATGGCTGACGGAATGGCAGGGAATTTTCAGCGCCAGAAACTTTGCACGGTTTTTGACCGTTGGCGAATGTCCGTTTGAAAATAACCCGTCCGAAACATTGTTTTTTATTTACATTTGTCCGGGCGTTTAACCAGAAAATAAAACAACGCAATGGAAGGCAGCCTAACGCAATACATGGTCGATTTCACCATGCCCCAGGAGTTACCGGAGGAGTTTGTCAGCCGCATCCCGCATCAGCGCGCCGCTGTCAACCGGCTGCTCAACGAAGGCAAGATCCTCAACTACGCCCTTTCCCTCGAAAATTCCAAACTGTGGGCCGTGTTTTCGGTCCGCTCCGAAGCCGAACTGGCCCAGTTGATCCAGACCCTGCCGCTCTCCCGCTACATGAAAGTCCGCATCTGCGAACTCACCTTTTACAATTCCGCCCAGCCTTTCGCTCCTGCGTTTTCCATAAATTGAAACTGGAAATTGGAAATTGGAAATTTTGGTCCCGGCCTGGGTCACCCCGAATTTTGTAACCAATGCGAATCAAGGGTTTCGGTTCCTGCTTCAAATGTTGAAGATTCAGCGATTCTATCCAATGATTACCTCGAAAACCCGGACGAACGTGTCATGCAGAGCCTTCAGGCGTGGCATCCGACGGCGTAGCCGGAGGATGTTTTTTCTTTCTTCGGCCTTCGGCCTCAGATGCCACGTCTGAAGGCTCTGCATGACACAAGCCGGGCTTACTCTGTGTTTTAAAGAGTATTGATATTCAAATTATTATCGATCGGGGCTTGAGCCATTCAACCCTTGATCCGCATAACCAACAAGTTCGGGGTGATTTATTTAAGGGCTGTTGATACTTACATTTGCCTGGCGTCCGATCATCCGGGTATTGCCAAAATGGAACCGGAACTGCGACCTGAACGTTGAAACCGGCGTCCAAGCAGTACGTTCCTTTTATACAAGTGTCAAAACCGGTATTCCATGCTTCCCTTTCAGCGTGTCCTTTCCATCGTAGCCAGCCTGTTGCTGAGCATCCAGGTTTTTTCCCAGCAACCACTCCTGCCCGACTCCATCAGCGTTTTCGGGTTGTTGCAGCAATTCGACCCGCTGGAGGTCACCATCGTCACCGACATCAAGGGTTTGAAAACCGAAAAGGCCGGGGAAACCTGGCAGCCCGGCGTGTTCAAGGTGATGCGCGGCGATTCGGTGGCGCTGAGCCTGCCGGTACAGGTGTCGGCCCGCGGCAACATGCGTAAAAAAACCTGTGATTTTCCGCCGGTCAAGGTCCGTTTCTACGAGACGGAACCCGAGAACGACAGCCTGGCCGACATCAACGAACTGAAACTGGTGACCAGTTGCAAGTACGCTCCCCAGAACGAGGAATGGGTGCGGCAGGAATGCCTGATCTACGAACTGTACAATATCCTGACCGAGGAAAGTTTCCGGGTCAAACACGCCGCGATCCGTTTTGAAGATCCGGAACGGCGCAACCGCTCGATGGAGAGTTTCTCCTTTTTTATCGAAAGTGAAAAAGAACTGGCTTCGCGGCTCAACGGCAATCCCATCAAACCCAGGATCGGCAGCATCCGCAGCCTCGACTCCGTTTCGTACGACCGGATGGCCCTGTTCCAGTACATGATCGGCAATACCGACTGGGGGGTGCGCAGCCGCCACAACATCAAACTCATTTTTTTGCACAAGACCGCCCGGATCGTTCCCGTACCCTACGACTTCGATTACGCCGGCGCCGTGGGCACCGACTACGCCGTTCCCAACGGCGACTACCCCATCCGGTCCGTCCAGGAACGCTACTACCTGGGCTCCTGCCGGTCGCCCGAGCACTACCGGCAGATATTCGACCTTTTCCTGGCCAAAGAAAAGTCGCTGTTGCGTTACTGCGAAAAAAGCCTCTACGTTTCCCAGGGTGCGCGCAACTCCATGTCCGGGTATTTCCGGAGTTTTTTCGACGTTTTAAAAGACCCGCAACTCACCAAACGGGAAATTACCTGGAATTGCGGCAAGGGAAAATAAGCAGCCGTACCTTGCGGCGTTTATAGCGTGCCCGTCCGATGCTGCTTGCCAAGATCCAATCCGCCATTACAGCCTACAGCCGCTGGCTGAATGGCCTGCGCCACCACCCCCATACCTATAAATGGGAGTCACTGCAACACTTTCAGGCCAACTGGAACCCCGATACCGCCGACCCGGCGGCCATGTTCGACCGGTGTTTGCAAAACTCGGAAACCCGCCGCCTCTGGCAATCCGAAAACTGGTTTCCCAAAAAGATCATGCTCGAATTCTGGCGGATGGATCCGCAGACCGTCCGCTGGATGTTCGACGACCTTTTCAACGAGACCCGCGAGGTGGACGGGCGCACCGGCCGCTTCCTGTTCGGCTGCGACACCCTGCTGCGCGACTACCGGCAGGCTCACCCGCTCAGCCCCGAGAACGACCACTTCCACGGCGACTACCGGATGATTGCCCTGTACCTGGCTTTCCGCTATCCGGAATCCTACGCGCCCTACGATTTTCCCGCCTTTCAGCAGGCCATGGCCCAACTCGGCGCCCGCGACGTTCCGCAACAGAACGACCTTCCCCGCTACTTCAAAGTGCTGAAAACCCTGACGACGTTTCTGGAAAAAGACGGCGAAGCCGAAAAAACCATAAAAAAACACCTGCATCCAACACGCCACTTCCAGGGAAAGACGTTGTTGCTGACGGAAGATTTCCTGCGGTTCGCGGCAGAAAACCCGTTTTGAAAACCGGTATAAACCGGTTACGTTTGCAACCGCTCCGGCAACCTGCCATTATTACCTCCCTCCGCTTCTTTTGCTCCGCATCCGGGTACCCGCATTCCCGTAATGACTTTTAATGCCCGAAAGCCATTACCCCTGATATTTATTTCACTAACCGATCATGTCCACTACCGATGCTGAATGAATCGATCCTCAACCCGTTTACCAAAACCTACAGCGACCAAAATTACCGGTATACTACCCTGTTACGCCACAAAGGAACCCTGATCGCCCTGTCCATGGACAGCCAGCGGCGCGTCTGGTACACCATCCTCAACCTGAACGGCAGCAGCCAGGCCAATGGGGCAGGCACCGCACCGGCCCAGGACAAAGACGCCTGGCTGCCCAATCCACTGGAATTAATTTTTCCCGCCGAAATAACCGAAGTGGGCTTCGGCGTGGCCGGCAATACGCTGCTGCCCGTCTTCAAAAACAACAGCGCCGCGCCGGAAGCCGCCGGTACCGTGCTGCCCGCGCCTGACGAATCCAACCGCAACAAATACGACTACTTCCGCTCCACCACCGCCCGCCTGAGCGCCGACGCCCCCTTCCAGGCGCTGTCCGACGGCCAGTACGTGTACATTTTCCGCCAGGCCATCGGCGCCGGCCATCCCGATCAGGTGCTGCTGGGCGGCAAGGTGCCGCTGGTGAACGCAACCCTGCTGGCCGACCGCTTCCTGCTGGCCGGCAACCGGCTGACGCCAAAAATGGAAGTGCGGTTCCAGCGCAGCCGCAGCAAGACCACCCCGGCCAGCCGCAAGGATAGCCTGGGGGCCAAAGACCTCGACGGCAACTTTTTTGTCGAGCCGACCCAGGAACTGAAATTCGCCGGCAACCTGGAAAGCGGCCGGTTCAGCGTACTGCTCCTGCCCACCCAGGTCGCCGGGATACAACGCTGGCAGATATTCGCGCAGAACAGCCGGACGGGCCGTATGGATTGCTTCAACGTAGAACGCTCGGCGGAAGGGTTGTTCAGCACCCGCGGCACGCCCGACCTGGCCGCCGGGAACCAAGGTTACGCCGAGTCCGCCGTGCAATTCGAGGAATCCGATGCGTGCATCCTTGTCCAGAACGGCCCGGTGCCGGGCGCAAAATTTACCCTGGAAGCCTGGATCAAACCCGTCCGCCGCGACAACGACATCCAGCCGCTGGCCCTCATCGGCGGGGAAGGAACCCCGGAAGCCTGCCGTTCCAAGCCTCAAACGGCGCCGTCCCTGTGGATCGACCGCCAGACCCGCCTGCGCGCCGGTTTCGGCGACGGCGATACCGTCTGGTTCGAATTCAGTTCCAGGCCCCTGCTCAATCCCGAGGTATGGAACCACATCGCGGTCAGTTTCGACGGCGATACACTGTGCTTCTACGCCGACGGCAAACTCCGCGATAAAACCACCACGGGCAGCCTGTACCTGAACGGGGTGTTGCAGACCGTCCCCGGACCCGACGGCGCACCGCAGCCCAAACCGGAATTGTTCGCCGACCGGCCCTTGAAATTCAATCCGGACGGTTCTCCCAAACGACTCCCGGTAAGCCGCTTCGGCCATACGGAGCACAGTTTCTGCGGCACGCTCGACGAGGTCCGGATCTGGCAGCGCGCCCGCCATCAAGGCGAACTCGACGCGGAAAAAAACCGGCGTTTGACCGGCCTGGAACCCGACCTGGCCGGGTACTGGCGTTTCGACGAAGCCGCCGGGGCCATCGCTTTCAACGATACCGGCAACGACGGTGCCGGCACCCTGCAACACTGCGCCTGGGTAGCCTCCGACGCCCCGGTCGGTGAGCATTCCGGCCTCAGCCGCAGCAGTTTTTACCTGCCCGGCCGCCATTTCGCCTCCGGCCCCGCCTCCATCCTGTATTACCAGCAGACCGAAGCCAGTTCCGGCTACGACGGCAAAAAAAAGCCCCTGAAACAAAACGGCCGGGTCATGCTCGCTGTCGCCACCAACGACGGTGCCGGCAATAGCCCGAACCTGCTCGCCGTCCTCGATTTCGGCGTTTCGGCGACCGGCCGCCTGGCCCAGATATCCGACAGCGTTGCGCTGCAAACGCTTCCCGTTACCTCTACCAGCAATGCCTCCCTGAACAGCCTGCTCGATACCATTGCCGGCCTGCAGGAGCAGTACCGTATCCTGGACGAAGACGTGAGCCGCTTCGACCCGGTATTGAGCAAACTCGGCGCCGCCCTGCTGGAAGCGCCGTCGCTGACGCCGAACATCGCGGCCGACCTTGCCGACAGTACCCTTTCCGGCCTGAACGATCAACTCGCCGCACTGAAAACCGCGCTGATCGAACTGAAGGAAGCGCAAATCGCCCAACAGCCGCTGGACGACGCATTTAATCAGGCCCAGGTGATCGTCTTCCAGCACATCGATTACGGCGGCAGCGGACTGGTATTGTCGCCGGGGGTACACCCCCTGGCCCCGCTGGGGTTTTACAAGGTGGTTTCTTCCCTGAAAATATCCGGCCCGGTCGAAGCGGTGCTGGTCGATGAGGCCGGCAACCGGACCGGCTTCTTCACCGGCCATACGAACTGGGTGGGCGATGACTGGAACGACCGCGCGGTCACCGTGGAGATTACCGAAACGGCCGCTCATGCCGCGCTGCGCCAGGTCGTGGGGATCAAACAAGCCGCTTTGGATCGCATCAGGGCTACCCTGACCCAGGCCCGGAACGCCCTGCAACAGGAGCGTGACGCCAAATTCGACCAGCGCAACCTGGTGAAGGGACAACTGGACGCGCAGCATACCCAGATCGTCAGCGGCGCTTCGGCCCTGATGCCGGCTTTGTCGACCGACCAGCCCGGCCTGAGCATCTGTGGCGGCCTGCTGGGGTTTGCCTGGGCCAACAGCGCGCCGCTGCTGTTCGACAGCGCCACCGGCAGCCTCGCCCTGTATTTCCGGGGCGACGACGACCAGTTCTTTGCCGCTTACTACGACACCCGCACCGAACGCGCGCGGTACGAACTGAAAGCCCCTTCCGGCCTGAAAGCCCTGACCTGCTTCGCCCGTTCCACCGATGCGGACATGGACAAGATCGTCATCGCGGTGAAGGATACCGGGGACGACGACGACACCTGCCGGCTGGTCATTACCGGCGCGGGCATCGAAGAGACCTGGCAGAAAGTACCCCGCCAGCCCGCCGACCTGGCCCGGGTGCTGAACGGCGAGGCGGCCGAACACAGTTTTATCGCCTCCGGCGCGCTGTCGGCCGACGGGTCGCTGCTGACGCTGAGCAATGCCGGCGGCCTGAAACGCGCCGTTGCGCGGGGGGCCACCGTTGCCGTCGGCGATGCCCGCTACGTGGTGCAGCAGAGCGCCGGCGCCGGCGCCACCAGCCTCGAAGTCAAAAAGACCGTCGCAACCCAAAGCGTTTCCACGGCAACTTTCCCCGTTTTTTTCATCGGCTACGACTACTATGCCAATGCGGCCACGACCAGCATCACTTCCGACCTGTACAACGGTTCGCTGCTGGTGTTCGCCGTGGCCGACCACCCGCCCGCCACGCAACCGGTCGGCAACCAGCGCGTCACCGGAGGTACTACCCTGAGTTGCAAATGGACTGCCGACGCTCCGGGCACCACGCTGAATTTTGACGGCAAGAAACAACGCGCCGAAGCCGGCGCATCGGCCGTCGCAGGTTTCGCGGCTGCCGGCGACCTGACCCTGGAAACCTGGGCGCGGCCCAGCCGCGTCACCGGCAACACCCGGCTCGTCCACCACCGCTCGGATACCTCGGCCTACACGCTCGGGTTGGAAAAACACGACCTGCGTTCGGCCCTGGAATTCGACGGTACGGGCGATTACATCGACCTCGGGAAGAAAAACAGCCTCATCCTGGCCGGCACCTTTACCCAGGAGGTATGGATACACCCGAATGCGACCGACGACGCTTTTCACGGCCTGCTCGGCGGCGGTTCGGACAATCTGGCCGAAGGCTGGTTCCGGGCCCCCTCCGTTTACGTCGTTGAAAAAACGAAGATCCACGCCGGTTTTGGCGACGGTGTCGACTGGTACAGTTTCACCACGCCCGACCCCGTACTGAAACCGGGCGACTGGAACCACCTGGCCATCACCTTCGACGGCGCGGTGTACAAACTCTACGTCAATGGCGTACAGCGGTTCCAGCAGGAATTGCCGGCAGGAAAAACGCCGTTTGGCAATCCCGTTCAGTTTATCGGGAAGATGGACAATTTTTTCCCGGGAAAAATCGACGACGTGCGCATCTGGAAGCGGGCGCGTTCGGCGGAAGAGATCCTGGCCGACATGAACCGGCGCCTGGGCGGCAATGAAACCGACCTGATCGGGTACTGGCATTTCGAGGGCGGCGCGGCTACCGATTACGCCCGCAACCGCAACAACGGGCTGATTCTCGGAAATCCGAAAATCGCCGTTTCGCCGCTGTCGGCGTTCCGTATGTACGCCGGCGTGAACGACCAGATGCTGCGCGGACAGGAGATCATTCCCGCCGGCAACTGGACCCACCTGGCCGCCACCTTCGACCAGGCCTACGGACTCGATTTCAACAGCCCGTACCACTACCTCGACTGCGGGAACGACACGACACTCGACCTGAACCAGGACTTGAGCATCGAGGCATTTTGCCTGCTCCGGGATCTCGGGCGCGACCAGTTGATCCTGCAACGCGGCGATTTTACCAGCGCCGACGAGACGCAACGGGTGCCCTATTCCCTCCTGCTCAACGCCGATAACCGCCTGGTACTGACGTTTGAGAACGTGGACGGAAAGGTGATCTCCTGCGTTAGCACCAGCGCGGTGACCGCAGGTTTCCACAAAATAGCCGCTACGCGTTTTCGCCAGAAAAAAGACGAATCCACCACGTCCGGCAGTACGGTTACCGGGCTGAAAGTGACCGAGTGGTTCGAGATAAAACTCTATGTGGACGGGACGGACCTCAATTGCCAGCTTTACCTGGACGGCAAAAAGCAGGGCGACGAAGGCAAGACGGTAAAATACGAGAGCACCCAGAACACCGACGACAGTTTTCGCAAGCCCGCGGAGATTGGCTCCAGCAGGGAAAGCCTGATCGTTGGCAAGCAGGTCTTCGCCCCGGGTGCGGCCCTCAAAGGCGACGGCAAGCGGGAAGAAGGCAACGTATCGGTCAACGCTTTCGGCGGTGCCGTCAGCGAGATCCGCATCTGGAATACGGCCCGCGACCGTTCGGTATCGGCCGACGGCAAAACCGTGCAGGTCGACAGCGGCCCGATCGGCCGGGAACTCCAGGGCGATGAAAAAGGCCTGGTTTCCTGGTGGCGTTTCCAGGAAGGCAACGGCAACCGCGCTTTCGACTCCAAGAGCCAGAACCACGCGGTCATAAACGGCGCCAGGTGGGTCAATACGCCCGACCCGAACGGTTCCCGGTTGTCGGTCTACGTGAACGGGCGGCGCCAGCAGACCACCCCGGTCACGCATCCGCTGAAAGCCACTCCGGACCAGTTCACCCTGGGGGCCCTGCAAGGTACCGGCAACCAGTTCGGCGAACATTTCCAGGGCGAACTGGAGGAACTGCGCATCTGGCTGGTCACCCGTACCGAAGAGCAGATCCAGGACAACCTGTTCCGCAGCCTGGTCGAGCGGAAGAACGCCGGCAGCCAGATCCTGGTGGAAGAACAGGAATCGCTCCTGGCGTATTACACCTTCGACGCCAACCCGAGCGGCCCGTCCGTCCTCGGCGACTACTCGCTGCGGGGCAATCACCTCGCCGTAGCCGAATCGCCCTCGTGGCTGATCGGGACCGCACCGGTCGGCAACGACACGCCGCTAGTGCGCAGCGCCCTGGCTGGCGTCAAAAACCTGTTCAACGGCCTGATCGGCAGTACGCCCGCCGTGCAGGAATACGCCGATTTGCAATACGACGGCGCCGGCAACCTCGCCGGGGTATTCAAGCGCTGCTACGGCTACATCGCCGGCGGGCAGTGGCACCTGGTGACCGGCTACAAGGTCGGCGACATGGCCGCGGAATGGATCGGACAGGTCCAGTTCGCCCCCGAATTGATGGGCTTCATCGAAGGGGCGCCCCCGGTGCCGGGCGAAAACCTGACCACCCGCTCGGTAGAAGGCATCGGCGACGTGGACGACTACAACGAGTGCAGCACCATCGAACTGGCGGAAGCCGAGGAGACCACTTATACGTACGCTTCCACGCGCGACAAAGGTTTCGACATGGCGGTCAATTTCAACATCGGCCTGATCCTGGGCGCCGAGGCCGAAGCCGGTTTCGGACTGGTGGTGGAAACCGTGGACGTGGAGAACGTGCTGGGGCTGAAAGCCTCTTTCGAATACGCCCAGGGCTGGCTGGATCAGGCTTCCACCAGCGTAGGACGCAGCCTGGGCCAAACCACCAGCATGGAACTGCGCGGGCGTTTTTCCACCCCGGATGAAGCGCAGGGCCCGCTCGGCCGCCGCTTTATTCCCGACAACGTCGGGCAGGCGCTGGTACGTTCGGAAACCGCCGACGTATTCGCCCTGCGCCTGAAACGCAACGGAGCGCTGATCTCTTATTCCATGCGGCCCAATCCGGATATTCCCAAGGACTGGAACATCATTTCCTTCCCCATCAACCCGGCCTACGTGAAGCAGGGTTCGCTGGACGGCAAGATCGGCTTGCAACCCGACGTGGACTATCCGAACGCCCTGACTTACAGTACGGACAGCAGTTATTTCAAACCCATCGAGGCCTACGCGCTGAAAAACCGGATCAACCGGGCGGAAACCGACCTGAAAACCTATTTCGAACAATACGCGGCCGGAGCATTGGGGCGCCGTACCCAGGAGACGCATTTTTCCGACGGCGACCTGGCCGCAGGCCGTATGCTGGACAAACTGCCGCAATTGCAGAAACGCAACATCGTCAATACCTACGTCTGGACGGCCGACGGCGGCCTTTTTGCCGAAACGCTGCAAACGATGGACTCCCGTTCGGAAACCGTCGGCGGTTCGTACACCTTCAAAGGCATGGCCGGTATCTACGCCGACCTGACGGTGGCCCTGGGTGGTTCGGGCTTCAAATTCGCCTTCGACGCGCTGTTTGGCGGCCACCTCAACCTGGCGGTGAACAAAACCCAGGAGTCGCGGTCCTCCTTCGCGCTCAACGTCAATCTCGACAAGGTGGAGCGCGACATTTACGAGCGCAACCAAAACCTGGAAGTAGTGTTCGACCAAACCGACCCCCTGCGCCCAAAACCCAAAAAAGCGCCGGGCAAGGTCGACGCCTACCGTTTCATGAGTTTTTACCTCGAACCGGAGTCCGACCACCACGAGCAGTTTTATGCCAAAATCGTGGACCCTGTCTGGCTCGAACAAAGCGACGACCCGGCCGCCGTGGCCTTGCGCAGCGCCCGGCAACCCGGTAAAAAACCGCCCTGCTGGCGGGTGCTGCACCGCGTTACCTACGTGAGCCGGGTATTGCCTCCGCTCGATCTTTCCGCACCGCCCTCGCTGGAAAAAACCCTGCAAACCCTCGACATCGACAGCAATTTCGAACTGATCAAACAACTGGAGCCCTACGTCATCGACAAACTGTCGACCTATCCGGAATTTTCGGCAGCCGTGGAAGACACCCTGAGCCGGCTGTTGCCCGAACTGCTGCCGCATAAAAAAGAGGTGAAACAATACCTCAGCCAGTACTTCAACCTTGCGGGATCGGAAGACGGGGACGCTACCGATGCGTTCGGCCAGGGGACCCTGCAGGAACGGGTGCCCAACCAGCCGCCTATTGTGAATGCCGGTCCCGACCAGATCATCGGGCTGGACGGCGCCGAAGTAAAAACGGACCTGGAAGGCGCGGCCATCGACGACCAGCTGGACCAGACCGAGTCGCTTTTCTCCACTTGGGAGCAGGTCGGGGGACCGGCCGGTGGCGTGGTATTCGACGACCCGCATGCTGCCGCCACCCGGGCCATGTTCACCAAAAGAGGACGCTTCGAACTGCGGCTCACCGCCAGCGACGGCACGCTCCAGAGCAGCGACGTGCTCGCGGTCACCGTCAACGAACGCCCGGTCATCTCGGCCGGGCTGGCCGGAACCTCCGGCCACGACCCGGTCATAAAACCCGTCCACGACGTACAGAGGCCGGATAACATCGCCATCAGCGGCAAAATCCTGGACGACGGCCTGGGCGACCCAACCCTGGGCACCACCGTGAACTGGTCCAAACAAAGCGGGATCGGGACCGTCGTTTTTGCCGATAAAAACAAACTGGACACCACGGTCACTTTCCCGGGCCGGGGCCATTACATACTCAAACTCACCGTCGGCAACGGCACCTTCCAGACCGACCGTGAGGTAATGGTCTCCGTAGCCGCCCGGGTCACCAGCGGCATCCAGGCCTTGTACACCTTTGAAGAGAAGAGCGGGCTGACGGTGAAAGACGTATCGGGAACGGGCGCGCCGCTCGATTTACAGACCGCCGACGCGCAAAAGATCAGTTGGCAAAATGAGGGCGGAGTCAGGATACTGGCGCCGGCCCTGTTAGCCGCCAACGGTGCTACCGGCCGCCTGTTCGACGCCCTCAAAGCCAGCAACGAGATCACCCTCGAAGCCTGGCTGAAACCCGCTGCCGCCCAAGTGGCGGGGCTGGCGCGCATCCTCACGTTTTCCGGCGGCCCGGCGGCCCGCAACTTTACCCTGGCCCAGAACGGCGGCAATTTCCACCTGCACCTGCGTACCGACACGACCAACGAAAATGCCAGCAACAAGGTACTGGCAGGCGGTACGGTCAGCGCCGGCGTATCGACCCACCTGGTGTGTACCCGCGACAGCAACGGCCAGACCCGCATGTTCGTGAACGGGGTAGAAGTCGCCAGCCGCAGCATCGGCGGCAAGTTTTCCAACTGGGCGGCCAACTTCCAACTGGCGATCGGCAACGAAGTCGGCACTCCCGACGGGGCCGACCGGGCCTGGCTCGGCGACCTGCATCTGGTGGCCATCTACGCCCGCGCCCTGACCTCCGCCGAGGTCGTTCAGAATTTCAACTTCGGGGCCGACGCCAACCTGCCGCCGGTAGTTTCCGCCGGCGACGACGCAGTCGTCAACTGGGCCGACTTCGACTGGAATGCCGGCCCCACACAGAAAAAAACGATCCCCTTGAACGGCCGCATTACCCACGACCGCGCCGCTATCGGATCGGTGCAGTGGATACAGGTGGGCGGGCCTACCGGGGGGGTAAAGATCCAAAACAACCAGTCCGCGCAAACGCAGGTGAAAGTGACCCAAAAAGGGCGTTATGTGTTCCGCATCACCGCCGATGACGGCACCCTCACCACCAGCGACGAAACGGTGATCACGGTCAATTGCCCGCCCCGGGTCCAGGTGGCGGACAGCACCCGGAAACTTGCCCTGACCGGCGGCGTGGTGGAGACCGTTCTCGCCGCCGAACTGAAAGACACGGGCCTGGGCGATCCGGGCGCCGGCAATCCGGTCAGCGTCAAATGGAGCCGCACCAGCGGCCCGGCTACTCTGCAAATCGCCACACCGGGAGCCTGGCAGACCCAGGCCGGTTTCACCGCCCGCGGGGTGTATAATTTAAAAATGGAGGCCGACAACGGCGCACTCAGCACCGCGGTGTCCATCCTGATCACGGCCAACCAGATGCCGGTCATCAGCGTAGTCGCCCCGCCCATCATCACGCTGCCGGCCGACACCCTGTCGCTGAACGGTACCGTGACCGACAACGGACTCGGCAACCCGGCCGACGCATTAACCCTTTTCTGGGAAAAAGTCAGTGGCCCCGGCACGGTCGCCTTTAAAGGAACGGCCGGTCAGCAGACAGCTGTTTTCGGCGCCGGCGGGGAATACCTGCTGCGTTTTACGGCCAAAAATCCCGACAACCCGGAATTGACGGCGGTAAAAGAGGTTAAAGCCGTGGTCAACCGGGCGCCGGTGGTGGACATGGGTACCGTACCGGCCCCGCTCCTGCTGCCGGGCGGCCAGGGGAATGTATCCGCGCGCCTCGACGCCACGGTCAGCGACGACGGACTGCCCGATCCGCCGGGAGTCGTGACCCTCAAATGGTCGAAGGCCGGCGGGCCGGCGAACGTTACGTTAACGCCGGACAACCTGGACTATACCGAAGCGAAATTTGTCAAAAAAGGCAAATATATCCTGCAACTGGAAGCCGGCGACGGGGCGGCCACTACTACCGGCCAGGTGACGGTCATCGTCAATACGCCGCCGGTGGTGGAAGCCGGACCCCAGCAGAAGGTTACCGCAACGGGCAGCGATATCATCCTGACGCTGAAAGGCACGATCCCGGACACGGGCCTGGGCGACGAAAATGCCGCAACTCCGGTTACGGTGAAATGGGAAAAGAAATCGGGTCCGGACACCCTGGTCTTTGCCGACGCGAACAGCGCGGAAACCACCGTAAAACTGAGCAATAAAAAAGGCGTTTATGCCCTGCAACTGAGTGCCGACAACGGTTTCGACACCGGCTCCGATCCGCTTTTTATCACGGTGAACCAACCCGCCTCCGTCGATGTGAGCATACTGGGCACCGACCCTGTCCACCCGAAGAAGCGCATCCTGTCTACCCAGATCCTCGATGACGGCCTGGGCGATCCGCAGAAAGACACCCTCGTCCTGTCCTGGAAAAAACTGACCGGTCCGGGCACCGCGCAGCCGACCTTCATCACGCAACCCGACAACGAGTTGCAGACGACAGTCACCTTTCCCATCGGCGGCCAGTACGTGCTGGAACTGACGGTGAAAAACGGTTCGGCGCACGAAGTGAAAAAGACGGTGCAGGTGGCGGTGGCGTAGGTTTGGCTGCCCGGGGAGGTGCGGGGAGGCACGCAGAGGCGCAGAAGACTTTACACCTTGCGTCTCTGCGTGAAACAACACGCAGGAGAAACTCGCTCAACGCACTTCCGACCAGACTGACCCGTCGCGGAGGAATGTTTCCAGCAGGTCGCCGGCGCTGATTTCATTTGCTGAGGCGACTGCTTTACCGTTCTTCCGGGTGAGGCTGTAGCCGCGGCGCAGTACGTTTTCCGGGTGAAAAGCCCGGCATACCGTTTCCGACTGTTCCAGAAAATTGCGCTGCGATTGCAGGAGTTGGGTAACCATTTCCGGCAGGCGTTTTTCCAGCAGATCCAGCCTTTGGGCGGTAGCGCGCAGGTGTTCCCGGCCGCTCCAGTGCAGGGCGGTTTCCAGGCGTTCCAGTTCCAACTCGTTCAGTTTCAGACGGAATTCGCCGGCGGCACGCACCTGGCCGGACAGCCGCAGTATTTCGGTTTCAAAGAGCAGGTTGTGTTGCAGCAGGAAATCAGCCACGGCGGTAGGAGTTTTGAGCGAGGCATGAGCCACCAGGTCGAGCACCGCCTGGTCCACGTCGTGGCCGATACCGGTAAAAACGGGCAAAGGCATCCGGGCGGCCGCCCGGCACAGTTCCAGGTCGTCGAAGGAGGCCAGGTCGGGGCGGGCTCCGCCGCCGCGCACGATCACCGCGCAGTCGAATTGCCCGTGCAGCGCCGCCACCAGCCGCAAGGCTTCGCATAGTTCAGTTGCAGCATTTTTTCCCTGGACCGAGGCGTCGAACAGGCGGCAGTCGAAACGGTAACCGGCCGCATTTTTTTCCAGGTGTTCGCGAAAATCCTGGAAGCCGGCGGCATTTTCCGAAGTAATGACGGCGATGCGTTGCAGGACCGGCGGCAGCGGCAAGGAGCGGTTGCATTCCAGCAGGCCGGATTCGTGCAGGGTCCGGATGGTCTGTTGCCGGCGCAGTTCGAGTTGGCCGAAGGTGTAGGCCGGATCGAGGTCGGCGATGAGCAGTTTGAGGCCGTAGCGCTCGTGGAAATCCACCCGGACCTGCATTTTCACTTCCAGTCCTTCGCGCAACAGGGTATCGAGGCTGGGCCCGATCGAATGGCGCAGGCGGCGGAAGTCGCCGGCCCACAATACGGCCTGGCCCTGGGCGAGGATGTCCGAATCGGCGCCTTTTTGCACCAGTTCGAGGTAGGTATGGCCGCGCGACCGGCCGGCCTGGGCAATTTCTGCCGTGATCCAGACGGGTTGTGCAAAATTGAGCGCCACTACCCGGCGGACATGCTCGTTCAGATCGAAAAGGCTGTAGGTCATGGATAATGGGATAATTTGATAATGGGATAATTTGATAATGGGATAATGGGATAATGGGGCCGGGTAAAACAAAAAGGCTGCCGGTCGGTGAAGAGGCGGCAGCCGACCCGGGTTACGGGTTTCAGGTGTATTCAATCTTTCGGTTGTGGAAACTGCGGCAAAAGTAGCGGGATTAAAACGAAGTTTTACGGAATTCCGCTGCGAAAAATAATGTGTGTTTTTTCCCGGAAAACATGCAATTTCGCCCAACTTCTTAGCAGATCAACCATTCCTCTCGCCATGGCCCGACTGTTACTCTTCCTCCTTCTGGCTCCCTGCTATGCCGGTGCTCAAACCAACCTGCTGACTACCAATCCGCTGGCCGAACAGGTCTTGCTGGGCAATTACGATCCCGGCGACTTTGCATCTGCCGCGCCGGTCACGGCTCCCGGGGCGATTTCGGCCGGGGTAAATGCCCGGATCTCGCCGGATAGCCTGAAGTCTTATATTCTCCGGATGAGCGAGTTCAGGACCCGCAATACCGGGTCGGATACCCTTTCGGCGCTGACTGGCATCGGGGCGGCCCGGCGCTGGGTACACCGGAAATTTGAAGAATTCGGCGCACAAAACGAAAACCGCCTGGTGGTGACTTACTTTCAGTTCGACCAAAGCGTGTGCGCCGTCGGGCAGCACCGCAACATCCTGGCGATATTGCCGGGCTCGAATCCGGCCCGAAAGGGGATCGTGCTGGTCGAAGGGCATATCGACAGCCGCTGCGCCGTGCTGTGCGACACGGCCTGCCTGGCCCAGGGCATCGAGGACAATGCCAGCGGTACGGCGCTCGTAATGGAACTGGCCCGGGTCATGGCCGCCTATACCTTTGAAAACACGGTCGTGTTCATGGTTACCATCGGGGAGGAGCAGGGCCTGGTCGGCGCCGAAGCCTTTGCCATTTATGCCCAGCAAAAAGGCCTGCCCCTGCGCGCCGTTCTGAACAACGACGTCATCGGCGGGATTATCTGCGGAAAAACGTCGTCGCCGCCGTCCTGCCCCGGGCTGAACGAAATCGACTCCACCAGTGTACGCCTGTTTTCGCAGGGCGGGTTCAACTCCAAACACAAACAACTGTCCCGTTTTATCAAACTCGAATACCGGGAAAACATCCTGCCGCTGGCCACGGTGCCCATGAACGTCCGCATCATGAGCCCCGAGGACCGCACCGGCCGCGGTGGCGACCATATCCCGTTCCGCGAGCGCAGTTTCACGGCCATGCGCTTCACTTCGGCCAACGAACACGGGGACGCCAGCAACGGCGCCAACTACACCGACCGCCAGCATACTTCCGACGACGTGCTCGGCGTGGACACCGACGGGGACGGCGCGGTAGATTCCTTTTTCGTTGATTTCAACTACCTCGCCCGCAACGCCGTGATCAATGCCAACGCCATCGCCATTGCCGCCCGCAATGTACCGACACCGGTTGCCTTCAGTGGCACCCGCACCGGCGACCAGATGACCGTGCACCTGAGTGATACAGCCGGGCTGGGGCTTTACCGGGTCGCCCTGCGCAGCACCACGAACGACTGGGATACCGTCTACACCCTCGTTGGTGACACTACGGGCATTTTCCCCTGCAACCCCACCGGCACCCTCTACCTAAGCGTGGCGGGCGTGGACGGCCAGGGTGCGGAAAGCCTCTTTTCAGGGGAAAAAATCGTGACAACGGTGGTTTCTACCGATAACCCGGATGCCGAAGCCGAAACGCGCAGCATCCGGCTGTTCCAGAACCGGCCCAACCCCTTCGACGAGGCGACCTGGATCACCTTCTGGGTCAACGAAGTGCCGGCCCACCGCAAGGCGTTGATACAGATCGTGGACCTGCAGGGCAAAATGGTGGAACAAATTCCGGTGACCCTGAAAGCCGGCCTCAACGAAACGCTTTACACCCATGGCTACGGCGTCCGCGGCACCTTCGCCTATGCCCTGGTGATCGACGGGCAGGTGGTGGACACCCGGCAGATGGTGTTTGCCAATTGATTTTTAGGGGAATGTGTTTTTGTGG
>WBZQ01000979.1_pt1 | contig 20677 bp, 23 predicted proteins | sample 5204251 | NCBI WGS metagenome assembly WBZQ01 (sample SAMN12412402, study PRJNA552823) | activated sludge metagenome | isolation source: activated sludge from nitrification reactor of wastewater treatment plant... | place: USA: Virginia | collected 2017-09
CCGCCCGGTCTTCCCCTGCACAAGACACGTGAGGGCGACCATCGGCACAACGAGACGAATGTTAGAGAAGGATGGGAGGACCGCGGACGGAGATGTGAGAGCGTACAGTGGAACGGTGCGGAGCCGTCAAGACGGAGAAGACGGACGTGATGATCTGTACCAGCGACAAGGGAGGGGCGCTGGAGTGCAGGCCGGCGCTCACTGCATGGTCCAGCCAGGCGCAGACATCCTGATCTGAGTGTTCATGCGAGGAACCGGCCGCAAACGTATGATCAAGCAGTAGCGGCTGAAGAGTCCAAATCAACAGGACATAGACGGCTATGAGCCCCCAATGCTTCCCTGCTGTGGCGAGATACTTCATCGACATTGCGGACACCAGCCGAAGAACTCCAGGGAATGACCTTCTACCGAAAACTTTGTTTGGGCTTCGACGATCTGCGTGAGCTTCTTGAGCGGGCAGAGCATGAGATCAACAATCCGGCCGCACCCTCGACACTGAATATGGTGATGGTGCGCCCGACCATGCCGCACCTCATACCGCATCTGCCCCTCACGCAACCCTACTGGCTCCACAAGACCGAGTTCCTGAAGCATGGTCAGGTTCCGGTAGACGGTGGCAAGATCCATGTGCACGTGGGCCTTCTTCAATCGGGCATGCACCTCAGCGGCGGTGACTGGTAATGCGTTCGATTCCAGGATGGCCAGAATCGCCTGCCTGGGCTTCGTAAGCTTTTTCCCGCCGGCCTTCAGACTGTCAACGATTGAATCTGCCATCTCATTCTCGCGGTGTTGCAAGTGATTTGCATTTAACACTTATTCCAAAAACTTGTCAAGCAGGCGAGGGGCGGCAGTCGTCACGACCTCACCAACCATGGTAGGATGCGCCCGATGCTGATCGACACGCACACGCACCTCGACGATGCGCGCTACGAGCCGGACCGCGAGGCGATGATCGCCCGGGCCAGGGAAGCCGGGGTGGAGTCGATGATCACGATCGGCTGTGATCTGGCCACCAGCCGCTCAGCGGTGGCACTCGCCGCCCAGTATCCGTTTGTGTATGCCTCCATCGGTGTGCATCCGCACGAAGTCAAACACATCACCGCCGACTGGTACGACGAGTTTCGTCGGCTGGCGCGAGACAGCACCAAAGTGGTCGCGTATGGCGAGATCGGTCTCGATTACCATTACAACCACTCCAATCCGGATGAGCAACGCCTCCGATTCCGCGAACAGCTTCAACTGGCTCGTGAGCTGAAGCTTCCCGTCATCATTCATACCCGGGAAGCGCAGGACGATACGATCCGCATCCTCAAGGAAGAACGGGCGTCAGAAATCGGCGGGGTGTTTCACTGCTTTTCGGGAGATGCCTGGCTGGCGAAGGATGCGATCGAGTTGGGATTTTATCTGTCGTTCTCCGGCATTCTGACGTTCCAGAACGCCACGATGTTGCGGGACATTGCGAAGACGGTTCCAGCAGATCGATTGCTCATCGAAACGGATTGCCCCTACCTCACACCGGTGCCGCATCGCGGCAAGCGTAACGAACCGGCGTTTGTGAAGCACGTCGCGGACATGCTCGCCACCATCACCTCCGATGGGACCGCCGTCACGGCAGAAGACATCGGCCGCCGCACCAGCGACAATGCACGCCGCCTCTTCAGAATTCCCTGAGTTGATGATTGCGCTTGCGCTGCGACTTGGGGAGTTTGCGGGGATTGCCCCCCTTGTCCTTCGTCCGTTTCACCATCTCGGCTTCGCCGCGATCTAATTCCTTGAACGCAAGCCTCGGCCCCGATGAGGGTCGTTCGTGTAACTTGGATCGAAAGTCTGCCGCGCCGATCACAAACGCGCCGGCACCTCTCGCAACATTGACCACCTCATGGTCCGAAGACACCACCGCGCACTCCTTGCCGTACACCCGGGCGAGCCGCTGGATCACCTGGTCGGCCCGTTCACCTCGTTTTGAATAGACGACCTCGATCCCTAGTTGAAACTCCCGATGCTCCGCGCCCAGCCCACCCTGCCACCCGTCGAACACCACGGTAATGGCATGGCCCTTTCGCTGACGATACCCGGCCAGGTCACGGACCAACGCCTCACGCGCCGCCTCGAGGCGGCCGGACCCGCTTGGCCCCGCCATTCCGGCGCTGCCGACAAGGTTATATCCATCGACAAGAAGATGTGTCGCCATCTAGAATTACGAACTTTGAGAGCTTTTGTTGACAATACCACAAACATCTGAGAAAAGGCCTAGATGGGACCTTCTCGATGGGAGTCTTCACTCCTACCCTCCATGACCCGGCTCCTTCTCACCTGCCTGTTGGTGACAGTGGCCTGCTGCCTCGCCGGCACGATGTCGGTGGCAAGCGCCGAACCACCGGGCACGCCGGCGTGGCCGGAGATCCCTCATATTGCCAATGAACCGACGGCTCCGCACTTTCTGCTCATCAAACAGGAACAGGCCGGCACCTCGCGCTATCCGACTGTCGTCCGTGACCTTCGAACATGGTCGACTCCGGAGGGCACACGCCTGGTCCTTGACCTGAATCACAAGGCCTCTTTTACGGACACCCTGTTGCGCAACCCGGACCGCGTCGTGATTGAGGTCAGCAACACGATTCTTGGAAAATCATCCCGGCAGCGGGTCTCGGGCGGCACCATTCCCCAGACGTTTCACATCGCCCAAAGTCGGCCCCGCGTCGTCACGATTACGCTGCCGCGCACACAGGGTTTCAAGTACAAAGCCTTTGCGCTGACAAACCCGGATCGCCTCGTCATCGATCTGTACCAGAAGGCCAAAGATCAGATCAGACAGATCGGGGAGACATCGTCGACCTCGCCCTCGGCCCCTGCCGTGGCCCTGCCGACGCCCCCGACCATTCCAAGCCCCACGGTCACAGAACCGGTCAGGCCAACCGCGCCCAAACCGGCGAGCCCGACGCAGACGATCGTCATCGATCCAGGGCACGGCGGCAAAGATCCCGGCACGATCGGGCAACATGGCACGACCGAAAAAGAGGTCACGCTGAAGGTTGCACTCCTGCTGAAAGAGCTCCTGGCCACCCTGCCCAACACGCGCGTCCTGATGACCCGCGATCGGGATGCCTTCATCGAATTGGAAGACCGCGCAAAGTTTGCAAACGGCAAAGATGCCGACCTGTTCATCTCAATCCATGTAAACTCGCACCCGCACAAAGGCGTGCGCGGGCTGGAAATCTATCACTTCGGGGAAGCGAAGGATCAGCGGGCACTGGAAGTCGCCGCACGGGAAAACGGCACGCCCTTGAACAGTACCGGTGTCGGCTGGGAGTATCTGGTGGCCGATTTGCTGACCTCCAAAAAAATCGAACATTCCCTCGAACTGGCCTGGACCGCCAAGCAGGCCATGGTGACGAATCTCAACGGGCGCTACAGCACGATCGACCATGGCGTCAAAACGGCGCCATTCTATGTGCTTCGATTCACCACCATGCCCAGCATCCTCGCTGAGATCGCCTTTATGTCGAACCCCGCCGAAGAAGAGCAGATGCGCTCCCAACCTTTCCTGGCCCACATTGCGGAATCGATTTTCGAAGGAGTCAAAACCTACCTCCGCACGAACCCCTCCAGGTGACAGGCCTCGCTCCCTTGCGCTAGAGTTCCCCGTTCCTGCGCACACTATGACCACATTCAAACTCGTCCTCGAATACGACGGGACGCACTATGCCGGCTGGCAACGCCAACTGAACGTGCCGACCATCCAACAGACGGTGGAAGACGCGCTGGCGGCGATCGCCCAAACGCGGATCACCGTCGTCGGGGCCGGCCGCACCGATGCCGGCGTGCATGCCTTGGGGCAAGTCGCCAGTTTTCGCACCGATCGCGGCCTCTCGGAACGTGAGTGGCTACGCGCCTTGAATGCCCACCTCCCCGCCGACATCAGCGCCTTGTCAGTCGTCGCAGTCGCCGATGAATTTCATGCACGCTACTCCGCCACAGGGAAGCTCTACGAATACCATCTGCTCAATCGCCCGGAACGCGCACCGCTGCGCCGTGAGCGGGCCTGGATGCTGTACAAACCGTTGAACCTTTCCGCCATGATGGAAGCTGCCGCCTGCCTGATCGGCGCACAGGATTTCTCCTCCTTCGAAACCGCACCCACGGAGAACGACAATCCACAGTGCGACATGCGACAGGCAGAGCTCCGCCGGCAGGGCGATCTCATCATCTGTGCGTTTTATGCCGACCGGTTTCTCAAGCAAATGGTTCGCTCGATCGTGGGAACCCTGGTTGAAGTCGGACAGGGCAAACGGGCAGCCGCCGATATGACACAGGTGTTGGGCGCCCGTGCCCGCGCGGCAGCAGGCCGGACCGCCCCCGCCCATGGTTTGTATCTGGTCCACGTAGACTATCCGGAAACACCCATCCCCGATCCCACGTAAGGAACTTTCCCTGTGAGACAGATGCGCCGGCATTTGTTATAGTTTCGCCGACAACCTCCCTCCACTTTCACAAGGAGCCATCGATGAAACATCTGACCACCGCCCTCTTCTCCATCATGCTGGCAGCCGTTCTGATCACCCCGCAGCTGAGCTTCGCGGGTGCACAACAGAACAAGATGAAGACCTGCAATGCCGATGCGGACGCCAAAGGATTGAGCGGCGAAGGCAAAGGCGAAGATCGCAAGGCGTTCATGAAGGAATGTCTGTCCGCCAAGCCGGCCAAGGCTGCGGCAGGGACGTCTCAGCAGAACAAGATGGCAACCTGTAATAAGGACGCGAAGGCCAAGAATCTGGCGGGTGACGAACGGAAGAAGTTTATGAAAAGCTGCCTGTCCAACTAGACCTTGCGAGGTACTCCGGTGACGTCCCCAAGGCGCCGCCGGAGTCCACCGGCCCTGCAGGCCCGGGCACTGACCTCACATCTGCCGGGAACAGATGCTCCCCTGTCATAGCGGTCGACGAGTCGAGGGAAGGGACTAGCGGGACGGCTTAGAGTCCCGATCTTCGAGCTTCTTTCGCAATTCGATAAGTTCCATCTCAAGCGCGGCGAATCGGTCGGCCGTCGGGTCCGGCATATTGGTGTGATCCATCGTGGCATCCGGAAGGCGTTCGCCCTGCGATTTGATGATCCGTCCCGGTACGCCAATGACCGTGGAATTCGGCGGCACCGATTTCAGCACCACTGAGTTGGCGCCAATTTTCACATTGTCGCCAATCGTGATACCGCCCAGAATCTTGGCACCGGCCCCAACCACCACATGATTGCCGAGCGTCGGGTGGCGCTTCCCGCGCTCCTTGCCGGTTCCACCCAGCGTCACACCTTGGAACAGAGTGACGTGATCTCCGACTTCTGCCGTCTCCCCGATCACCACTCCCATGCCATGATCAATAAAGAACCCGCTCCCGATCTTGGCCGAGGGATGGATCTCGATCCCGGTCAACCAGCGAGCCACTTGAGAAATCGCTCGCGGCAGAAAGGGCACTTGATGCTGCTTCAGCCAGTGTGCCACCCGATAGGCCAACAGCGCGTGAAACCCTGCATAGGTCAGCACGACCTCTAGCCTGCTGGTTGCGGCCGGGTCCCGTTCGAACACCGCTCGGAGATCTTGGGAAATGGCTTTCAACATCGTGATAAGGAATAGGGCTCGAGGTGGCGACCGGCTCCTAGGCCCGCTCGATCAGACACACGGCCTGGGCAGCGATCGCCTCTTCACGCCCCACCGCATCCAACCCTTCACCGCTCTTGACCTTCACATTCACCAGATCGGTTTCGACCTGCAGCACTCCAGCGATGATCTTTTGCATCGATGCCAGATGCGTACTCAGCCTCGGCGCTTGGGCGATGATGGTGCTATCAACATTGGCCAGCCGATATCCCTTCGCTCGTAGTTTGCCGACGACGTCTTCTAGCAACTTCAGGCTGGAAATATTCTTGAATCGTTGATCTGAACTGGGGTAATGACGTCCCAGATCTCCTTCGCCCATGGCGCCGAGTAGCGCATCGCAAATGGCATGCACGAGGGCATCGGAATCCGAATGCCCCTGCAGGCCTTTGTGATGGGGAATCTCGAGTCCACCCAGAATCAACTTGCGCCCTGCAACCAAGGGATGAATGTCCCATCCGCACCCCACGCGTACCGCCGTCATTCTGCGCTCCTTGCCGCCGCCCGTGAACGGAGAATGGCCTCTCCAATCACGAGATCTTCCGGCCTTGTGACCTTGATATTTTCCCCGCTGCCTTCAACCACGACGACCGGCCTCCCAAGCATCTCCACGAGATGCGCGTCATCTGTCGCTTGCACGCCTCCCAACAGCCCCTTCCGATGCCCTTCCTCCAACCACTCACGGCGGAACGCTTGCGGGGTTTGCGCCAGCCACAGGGGGCGACGATCCACGGTCCGTTCGATCACACCTCCAGCGCCCACATATTTGACCGTGTCACGCATCGGCAGGGCGATGATCGCCGCCCCATGTGCAACGGCGGCATCCACTACCTGACGAATCATCGTGTCGGTGAGAAATGGCCGCACGGCATCGTGCACCAGGACGATCTCCGTCTCAGGTCCCACTTCCGCTAACGCATGCCGCACGGAATCCTGCCGCTGCTCCCCGCCCGGCACCACCTTGGTGACCTTGGGGAACTCGCCCGTCGCCACGATGTGATCGAGACAGTATTGGCGTTCGGATTGCGGGACGGCCAGGATAATTTCGTGAATCACCGGCGAGGCCTGGAGCACGGCGAGCGACTGTGCCAGGATGGGCCGGCCGCCCAGGTGGAGAAACTGCTTCGGAATGTGGCCTCCCATCCGAAGCCCACGACCACCCGCGGGCACCAGCGCCACTGTTCGCGGGCCCGCCTGTACCGGCTCCGGCTTACGAGCGGACACAGATCGACTCACGGAGAATGAAATCTGGATCGAGGCGGCGATGCGGGCAACCGGGCCACGCCGGTCCTGCCCCCTTCGTCATCGCGTTGCTACCCACGTGCGACTTGATACTCCTCGCGCTCGGACTCTTCCTTCAGCCGGGTGAAAATCATTCGTCCCGCCGTCGTCTGAAGCACGCTCGTGACCGTCACATCCACATTGCGGCCGATACAGCGTCGAGCGTTGTCCACCACGATCATCGTACCGTCATCCAGATAGGCCACACCCTGCCCGGCTTCCTTGCCTTCCTTCAGGACGAAGACGCGAATCGTTTCTCCGGGAAGCACCACCGGCCTGAGGGCATTGCAGAGTTCATTGATGTTCAATACGCGCACACCCTGCAATTCCGCCACCTTGTTCAGATTCAAATCATTGGTGACGATTCGTCCCCCCACCTTCTTGGCCAACACGACGAGCTTGGCATCAACTTCTTTAACGTGGGGGAAGTCCTCCTCGACAATGCGTACATCCACGTCGGGCATCTTCTGAATCTTATTCAGAATATCCAGCCCTCGACGTCCTCGTGCCCGTTTGAGGGAATCGGACGAGTCCGCGATGTGCTGCAGCTCGTTCAAGATGAAGTGTGGAACCAGAAACGGGCCTTCGAGAAAACCGGTCTCGCACAAATCCGCGACTCGGCCATCGATAATCACACTCGTATCCAACACCTTGAGGCAGGCTGTCGAGGCGCCAGACGGAGACGGTCCTTGATTGACCGACGGAAACTGTTCGTTCCCAAACCGCGCCCCCATGGCCAGCCCCAGATACGGGAACCCCAGCAGGAACACCAACCCCCCGATATGGAACAGGAAGGTCTCCACATCGAAGACCGCGCTCCCGACCCATTCCACCAATCCCGTGAGCACCAACCCACCAGCCAACCCCACCGCACCACCGACAATAATACCGAATGAAAGTCTGCGCAGCGCATATTCGCCGGCGAGAATGAGACCACCGGCGACCGCCCCCATCCCCAACCCGATAAACAAAAATTCCCGACTAGGATCCTGGGCCCGCAAAAACAGGGCCATTCCTGCAAGAGCGCTGAGAAGAACAAATATGGCCCGTGCTACCATACTGTTTCCCTCCTCTCTGTGATTCACTTCGAATGGACGATTCGAAGCAATCACGGCCTCAGCGTCAGATAAATGGCTCGCCCCTGTCGTCTCAGCAGGAGCAACACCGCCTGGTCCTTCGGTAGATTGGCAGCAATCTGTTCGTACGACTTCACCGTTCCGACCGACTTGCGATTCACCTCCAGCACAAGATCCCCTTCACGCACTCCGGCTTCCTCTGCAGGACTTCCGGGCTTCACGCGCACCACCACCACACCTCGATCACTTCCCTTCAACCCGTACCGGCCGGCCAGTTCAGTGTTGAGTTCTCGCACCTCGACGTCGGAGAGCAAGCCCGCCGGGGCCACCGATTCCCCGCCCTCTTCCACCCCGGCCTGCGCCAGATTCTTGGGTTGCTCGGCGATGGTCAGATCGATGGACTTCGCTTTTTTCTCACGGATGATTTTGACGGTCACCTTCTTGCCGACCACCGTCTGTGCGACCGCATTACGCAGATGCGCCGGTGAATCCATCGGTTTGCCGTCATATTCCATGATGACATCGCCGCGCTCGAACCCTGCCTTCTTCGCCGGGCTGTCATCCATGATATCGCTCACGAGGACGCCCTTCACATCTTTGGGTACACCGAACTGTGAGGACAACTCCGGCGTCAATTCCTGGATGGAGACACCCAACCAGCCGCGTACGACTTTGCCGTGTTGAACCAACTGATCCATGATGGAATGGGCCATGTTGCTCGGCACAGCGAAACCAATGCCCATGTTGCCGCCGCTCTGGCTATAAATGGCCGTATTGATGCCGACCAGTTCGCCACGGACGTTTACCAACGCACCGCCGGAATTGCCAGGATTGATGGCGGCATCCGTCTGGATGAAGTCTTCATATTCGGCGATCCCGGCTGCCCGGCCGAGGGCGCTCACGATTCCCAATGTCACGGTCTGCGTAAGGCCGAAGGGATTCCCGACCGCAAGGACAAACTCCCCGACCTCTAATTTGTCAGAGTCGGCCCAGGCCACGGTGGGTAATCCGGTCGCTTCAATTTTGAGGACCGCCACATCCGTCTTGGCATCCGTTCCGACCAGCTTCGCCTTGAACTCGCGCTTGTCGGACAGGAACACCTTGATCTCGTCAGCCTTGTTCACCACATGGTTGTTCGTGATGATCAACCCGTTGGCATCCACGATCACGCCGGAACCCAAGCCCTGCTGCTTCCGTTCCTTTGGCGCCTCGAATCGCTTCATCCATTCTTCGCCGAAAAATCGCCGGAAGAACGGATCTTCAAATGGCGTTCCCTTGCCCTCTTCGCTTGATCCGTTGCGCGTGGCAAAGATGTTCACCACAGCCGGCTTCACAACCTTGGCGACATCGACAAAACTCTGTCCCCCGGCACCAGGCAAGCTAGGTTGCACCGCCGATGAGACCGGCCGTGGAACAGGCACGGAGGCTGAAGGCGGAGCGGACTCCGGAACGGCATGCCCGGTCGGCAACCATCCCAGATCGGAGGTCAGGACCACGCCTATCAGCACGCCCGCCGCCAAGAGCATGGCGGGGAAGATCCAGGACCGTGATGAAGCGCGCGGTTCAGTTGGGAGACGAAACTCATCCATGGTCAATCGTATCGAAACACGGTCAGATTACGGTTTCTCCCCTGCGTACAAGGACATGATCGTATTCAGGAACTTCACGGCTTCCGCCTTCGGCCGCTGGAACGAATTGCGCCCGATGATCGAACCAAATCCACCACCATCGCGAATCGCGCGCACTTCGTCGAACACCGTCTTTTCGTCACTCTTCGCTCCGCCGGAGAAAATGACGATCCGTCGCCCGTCGAACGAACTCTGCACGATATGCTTCACCCGTTCGGCCAGGGTCGCGGCAGGAATCTTCTCCGCCTCATAGACCTTCTTGGCCGCAGCCTGCTCCAGATGAGCGGTGGGCAGTTTGACCTTGATGATATGCGCACCCAACTGCGCCGCAATCTGGGCGGCATAGGCGACGACGTCTAGCGCCGTCTCACCTTCTTTACTCAGCTCCGATCCTCGCGGGTAGGACCAGACCACCACGGCCAGACCGCAACTCTTGGCTTCCGCCGCAATCGCGCGCAACTGCTCATACATCGGGTTGCAATGGGCGGAACCGGGATAAATCGTGAACCCCACCGCCGAACACCCCAGGCGCAGGGCATCCTGCACGCTGCCGGTGACCGACGGGAGAGGATCCTTCTCATCGTGCAGCACATCGTGGTTGTTCAGTTTGAGGATGAGCGGAATCTGGCCGGCAAAATGGCTGGCACCGGCTTCGATGAATCCCAGCGGCGCCGCATACGCGTTGCAGCCGGCATCGATGGCCAGTTGAAAATGGTAATGCGGATGATAGCCGCCAGGGTTTGGCGCGAAGCTTCTCGCCGGGCCATGCTCGAACCCCTGATCGACCGGCAGAATGACCAACTTGCCCGTCCCCGCCAGCTTCCCCGCATTCAGCAGTCTGGCAATGTTCGTCTTCGTGCCCGCATTGTCACTCTCGTACCAGCTCACAATTTCCTGGACCCGCTTGCTCATAATCAACCTCCCAACCAACCTCAGTCACATTAGTCGTTACGCCCGTCCCTGAATATGGGCCTCTGCCTGTTCCACGTCCTCGGCACTGCCGATGATGAGCGGCACCCGCTGATGGAGCGCCTTCGGCTCCAGATCAAGGATGCGTTCGGTCCCGGTGGTGGCCTTTCCGCCGGCATGCTCCACGACCATGGCCATTGGGTTGGCCTCATAGAGCAACCGCAACTTCCCCTCCGGCTTATCGATCTCTCCCGGATAGAGATAGATTCCTCCGCCCAACAAAATCCGATGCACGTCGGCTACCAGACACCCGCAATACCGGCCGCTGTAGGGCCGCCCCGCCGCCTTGTCTTTCACTTTCAGCGCATCGACATATTTCTGGGTTCCCGGCAACCAGCGATGGTAGTTGCCCTCGTTCGCCGCATAGACCTTGCCCTTCTTCGGAATCCGGATATCTTCGTGCGACAGCAGGTACTCCCCGATGGACGGGTCCAACGTGAACCCGTGCACGCGCTGACCGATGCTGACCACCAACATCGTGCTTGATCCAAATAGCAAATACCCGGCAGCAACCTGTTCGGTCCCCCTCCGGAGCAACTCCGCTTCTGCGGGAAGCCGCCCACGACCGTCGTGTTTCAATATCGAGAAAATCGCCCCGAGGGGCATGTTGACGTCCGTATTCGACGAGCCGTCCAAGGGGTCGAACAGCAACATATACTTGCCCCGCGGCCAATGCTGCGGCAGTTGGATCGGCTGTTCCATCTCTTCCGAGGCCAACACACACACGAGGCCGCTGTGTTCGAACACACGGAGAAACGTGTCATTCGCGATCATGTCCAATCGCTTGACGACTTCGCCTTGTACGTTGGTTTCTCCGGTGGTGCCGAGGATGTCGATGAGTCCCGCTCGCCGGAGGTCACGGGCAATCAATTTTCCGACTAACCCGATCTGGGTCAACAACACGGAAAACTCTCCGGTAGCTTCCGGATAGGCCGTCTGTTGTTCGATGATAAACCGGCTTAACGTAATAGGAAATTTCACCATGCTGCGGATTCCTCATGGAACTGGGAACGACAGGTCGAAACGACGAGGGCTTCGGACAGAGCCGAAGCCCTCCCCACGAACGTGGCGTGATTATAGCGGTTTCCGGCCAAGCGAGCAAACCACGGTGGAGGGGGTTACGGCTTCGCGACCGCCCCATACCCCTCGGTCAGTTCTGCAACAATCGACCCGATGACCACCTTGGCCTTCATGCGAACCGGCACACGGTGCTCATCCGTGGTAAACCAGACGCGGATATTGCCTTCGTTCAGAAAAATGCCCTGAAACGGCATGATCACGACCACCCGGGCCGTTTCGCGTTTCCCCCAGGGCCCTTCCACGGTTTCAAGCCCTTCGACCCGCACATCCATCTTGTAGTTTTTCTTATCGTGATGAACCGTGAGCGCCAGAGCGGCTCCCGGGACAAAGGGCAGCACTTTCCGGACGTAATACAAACAGGACATGGCATCCTGCACATCCGAAGGGATGGCCAGTTCATCGGTTTTGCCATCCTTGACCGCAGTCACCAGGCCTTCGCTGTGCCGGAAGGTATAGTCGAAGTCGTTGAATCGTTTGCCTTCTCGTCTCGCAAACGTCATGTGTCGGGGAAGAAACGACTCCAGATCGACCTGGGAGACCCCGCGATTGTCGACGGGATAAAACTTTGTGACCGTGGGACTCGACCGGGCCGTCATACTGAGTGTCAGCTGCGGCTTTCCCCGATCGTCGGCCCCTTCCTGCACGACCATGGTGGCAAGACCCGCACGCATGCCCAACCACGTCACATCGTAGGCCAGGCGTTCACCGTTTGCGAAGGGCAGGGGCGATGAGGCTGAAATGGGGCGCCCAGGGGGAGTGTCTGCCGATAGCCCTGGCAGCGACATGGAGCCGGCGAACAGTATCGCCAGCAGACAGAAGATTGGACTGATGCGAACAAGAGGGGTACGCAGCCTAGACCGACAGGACACGCCGTGCCTGCGCCAGTTCGGTTTCGATGGTCGCACGGATCACATCCAGCCGGGCTTGCGACGGGGCCTCGAACCGAAGCACCAATGCCGGTTGGGTATTCGAGGCACGGATCAGCCCCCACCCGTCCTCGAAAATCGCACGCACCCCGTCGATCGTCACCAATTCACGCATCTTGAGATTGGACGCTCCCACCGGCTTCCCCGCCTCAAGATACGCGGTCAACTGGGCACGTACCTGGTCGACCAGTTGGAACTTCACGTGGTCGGGGCAGTCGACGCGGATTTCCGGTGTCACGGTGGTTTGCGGTAAATCAGCGACCAAACTCGAGAGCGATTGTTTGGATTTGGCGAGAATCTCCACCAACCGGCAGGACGCATAGATCGCGTCGTCGAACCCGAAGTACCGGTCGGCGAAAAACATGTGGCCGGACATTTCGCCTGCCAACACGGCCGATTCGGCTTTGAGTTTGGCTTTCATCAACGAGTGGCCGGTTTTCCACATGATCGGACGGCCGCCCTTGGCGGCGATGTCGTCGTATAAGCATTGCGAGGCCTTGACCTCGGAAATAAATGTGGTGCCGGGTCGGCGGCTCAAGATCTCGCGCGCATAGACCACCATCAGGCGATCGCCCCACAAAATATGGCCCCGCTCGTCGATCGCACCGATCCGGTCCGCGTCTCCGTCGTAGCCGATCCCGACATCAGCCTTCTGCTGTTGAACGGTCGCGATCAAGTCTTGCAGATTCTCCACCACGGTCGGATCGGGATGATGGTTGGGGAACCGCCCATCCAGTTCGTCATACAGGCCTGTGACGCGGCAGCCCATTTGCTCAAGCGCTTGTTTGGCGACCAGCGACGCAGCACCGTTGCCGCAATCGATCACGACATGGAGGTGGTCCGCCCGCACGTCGGTAAAACTGCGCTTCAGATGCTCGAGATAGTCCGGAATGATGGGGTGAGACGTCAGCCGGCCCGAGCCGGTCGAAAAACGACCGGATTCCATGACGCGACGCAAGTGCTGGATCTCCTCGCCGTGTATGGCTTCCTTCCCGATGCAGATTTTGAAGCCGTTGTACTCCGCGGCATTGTGGCTGCCCGTGATCATGATCCCACCCTGCACCGGCAAGGTGAACAGGGAGAAATAGAGCAGCGGCGAGGCGCAGAGCCCCAGATCGACCACATCCAATCCGCCGGCGAGCAGGCCTTTCATCAACGCCTGCTGCAGCGCAGGCGAACTTAGCCGGCCGTCTCTGCCAAGGCTGATTCGCGACGCACCCTGCTCGCGAGCCATGGTGGCATAGGCACGCCCCACCTGCTCCGCAATCGCCTCCGTCAGTTCCTCGCCAACAATGCCTCTGAGATCATATTCACGGAAGAGCGCCATCTCTCACTCCACATACAAAGTTCAACCGGGACAGTCGATACGTGCGGGGGAATCACCTCATCACGTCAGCGGTCACTTGCTCGCCGTTCGACCATAGTCATCCTTGAACCGTACAATGTCATCCTCCCCCAGATAGGGACCGTTCTGCACTTCGATGATATGCAAGGTTTCGCTGCCGAGGTTTTCCAGCCGGTGGGGTGTCTCCACGGGAATGGCCGTACTCTGCCCCACCCGCAGATCCAACAGCTCGTCTCCTCTGGTCACCCGTGCGGTTCCTGCAATCACCACCCAATGCTCACTGCGTTTGTGATGCAACTGTAAGGACAACCGCCCGCCGGGATTGACCGTCACACGCTTCACCTTGTACCCGGGTCCCTCTTCCAACACCGTATACGATCCCCAGGGACGAAACACCGTGAGATGCTCCAGATGCTCAGGCGCGCCCTGTTGCTTCAGGATCTCGACCATCTGTTTGACGTCCTGAGAGCGAGACTTGGGACAGATCAAGGTCGCATCAGGCGTATCCACAACCACCATATCCGATAGCCCGATGGTCGCCACGACCCGTCGATCGGCATAGAGCACGGAGTTGCTGCTATCCATGTCGATCACTCGTCCACTCACCACGTTGCCGGCCTTATCGCGCGGAGCGACTTCTTCCAGACTGCTCCAATTCCCGACGTCCGACCAACCGAAGCCGACCGGAATCATCGCCGCATTAGCCGACAATTCCATGACCCCGTTGTCGATCGATACCGACGGCACTTTCTTATACGCCGCCTCAATGTCCTTTGGATCAGCGCCGGAAGCCATCAAGGCATGAACCCGGCCAATCGCCTTGGCGAGCTGCGGCTGATGCCGGCGGATTTCTTCCAAAATGGTGGCCGCCTTCCAGACAAACATCCCGCTGTTCCAGAAATAATTCCCGTTCTTCAGATATTGAGCCGCCTTGGTGCGGTTCGGTTTTTCGACAAACCGTGCCACAGGGTGGCCGGTCAGACGTCCCTTCTTGGCCAAGGCGGTTCGCCGATTCGGCTGAATGTATCCGTACCCGGTTTCGGGTCTGGTCGGCTTAATCCCAAATGTGACTAACCGCCCCTGGTCCGCGAGTTGGGCCCCCAATGCGACGGCCGCCTGAAAGGCCTTCTCCCCCGTCACCACATGATCCGCGGGCAGGACCAACATCATCGCGTCCGGATCGCGCCGGACCAGCTCGGCTGCAACCAGGGCGATGGCCGGGGCCGTGTTACGACCGACCGGTTCCACCACATAGTTGTGTTGCAAGTCGGATTTCCATTCACTCAACTGCACACGAATAGAATCGGCCTGCCCCGGGTTGGTGGAGATGATGACATGATCCGGCTTGGCACAGGAAAGCACGCGCCGCATGGTTTGCTGAATGAGCGTTTCATCGCCAATGATCCGCAACAACTGTTTGGGATAAAGATGCCGGCTGAGAGGCCAGAACCGGGTGCCGCTGCCCCCGGCCAAAATGACAGGAAAAAGATGCGTTGTCATATCCATGGAATTGTACTCACCTTCAACGTCACGTGCCGGTCATCCACTCACCGCGGCTGTTGCGCCGCCAGGATGAGATCGGCAATTTCTCGCACCGCCCCTTCGCCACCTTTTTTTTTGCAGATGTACCGCACCGTCTTGTGAACCTGAGGAATTCCATCGGCCGGGCACGCGGAAAATCCCACCGCCCCCAGTACCTGGAGATCGTTCACATCGTCGCCGATATAGGCGACCTGCTCCATCGTGAGACCGTGGCGGGCAATGAGATCCTTGAGCACGGCCAGCTTATCGTACGCACCCTGGTGGACCTCGGGGATCGTCAACTTCTGAGCGCGGCGCATGACAATTTTCGTCGACTCTTGGGTGATGATCGCCGTGATCAACCCGGCCTTTTGCAGAAGCTTAATGCCCATCCCGTCGCGTGTATGGAACTTCTTCCACTCGTCGCCTGACTCGGAATAATACATGCCGGCATCAGTCAGCACTCCGTCGACGTCGGTCGCAAACACACGAATCCCACGGAGAATCCGATGCAGAGAGACACGTGGTTTCGCTGAGACCCTGGTTCGGCGTTTCGTGCTGGGCATGCGAGGACTTTCGACTGTGGCGATGTTAACAAGCCACCGTTGGAAACTCAAGAAAACTCAATGAGGACTGCGCGCACAGACCGGCAGGTTCAGCTTACTGTGCTGCGGAGCACGCACAGGCCAGGAAGGAATAGTCAGTAGGCGTGCCGATGGATGAACCCACGCCAAAATGTCAGCAACATGATCTTGATATCAAACCAGATTGACCAGTGCTCAATGTAATACAGATCATGCTCGATGCGCTTCTCAAGTGACGTGTTTCCGCGCCATCCGTTGATTTGAGCCCATCCCGTAATCCCGGCTTTCATTTTGTGACGAAGCATATATTGCGGCAGCGTTTCACGAAATCGCGCGATGAACTCAGGCCGTTCCGGCCGTGGCCCGACAATGCTCATTTCCCCGCGCAACACGTTCCAGAACTGGGGCAACTCATCCAAACTCGTCCGACGCAGAAACGCTCCGATGGGTGTCCGCCGATCATCATTGGGTTGCGTCCACACCGGTCCGGTCTCGGACTCCGCATCCACTTTCATCGAACGAAACTTCAACATCTCAAAGGCCTGCCCATCCAGCCCCATCCTGAGCTGACGGAAAAAGATAGGCCCCGGCGAGGTCAGTTTCACCAAGGCCGCGACCAGGCATAAGACCGGCGAAAAGACAACCAGCGCCCCGAACGCCCCGACGATATCCAGCACCCGTTTAATGACCAGATTCCAACCATAGAGCGGCGAGCCCTGCAATGTGATGAGCGGTAGCCCCTCGAACATTTCGGCTTCAGCCCGCAGGCTGACGAACTCACACATGGCCGGCAGCGCCTTGACCTCCACCATGGTGGTGGCCAGAAACGCGAACATTTTCTCGGCCCACTGTTCGTCTTCGGGAGGAAGGCAGACAAACACGATGTCGACGCCCGACTGCACCCGCGCCTGCAGGTCATCGTATTGGCCGATGACCGGCACATCATGAATGCGCTCGCCGACCTTCCGACGATCAGCACTCAAAAACCCCTGCACCTTCACACCCAGCTCCGGATGTTCCGCGAGCGCCGCCACCACACGCCGCCCCAATCGACTCGTACCGATAATGAGCGCATGACGCTGGTTGTAGCCGTGACGGCGCAGAAATCGAAGCGCCTCTCTGAACAACACACGGGAAAATCCCAGGGTGATCAGATTCAACAACCAGAAGTAGAGCAGAACCAGTCTGGAGTACTCATACTGCCGCAAGAAAAAGGTCAACGCCACCAGGATGAGGACCGACAGGGTATTCGCCTTGGCCACATCCAGAAACTCCGAGAGTCGAGTACCCATGCGCCGGGGACGGTACAGGTCAAAGGCCTGAAACGACATGCCCCAGACCGCGACGATCGGGACCAGTAACAGCAGGTAGGTCCGCAAGGGAGGAATACCCTTGGGCGCAGGTTCCATGATTTCGGAGAAACGGAGGTAATAGGCCCCAATCCAGCAGGCGCAGATCAGACCTAGATCAATGCAGAACAGCAGACTCTTGAGAAACTGCGAGTGGCGCTTCAGCATGCTCCCTCTACGACGCAGGCCCGTGCAGAGCCGCCATGGCGAAGGCGTTCATGCGCTCCTTGAACAAGCGGCGATCGAATGGAGCAACGTGATCGCGGATGGAACGCGGATCGAACTCGCACTGCCGGCGTTCAAACAACTCCATCGCGTGAACCAGTGACTCCGTCGAAGGCTCAAAGAAGAACACGCCGGTAGGGGCGCCGCTTCGGTGACACTGACCTGGTTGGTCTCCCGACGAAGCCTCCCCCCCGAGTGCCGATGGGACTGCCAGCGGGTGCACCGTTTCCAGCGCGCCGCCCCGTCCGAACGCAATCACCGGTTTGCCGCAGGCCATGGCTTCCAGCGGGACGATACCAAAATCCTCTTCCCCTGGAAAAATCAACGCCCGGCACCGGGCGTAATGGTCGCGCACAACCTCGTCCGGCTGCCACCCGAGGAACTCGACAGTGGGACCGGCCAGCTTCCGCAACCGAGCCTCCTCCTGCCCTTTGCCGATGATCCTCAGTCGTCGCTTCATAAGATTACACGCCTGAACAGCGAGATCAACCCGTTTGTACGGGGCAAACGCCGTCACCATGAGATAAAAGTCCTCGGACCGCTCCGCAAGCTGAAAGGAATGCCAGTCCACGGGCGGGTGTACGACGGCTGCAGGCCTCCCATAATACCGCTGCACTTTTCCGGCGATATTGTGCGAATTCGCGACAAATTGATCCACTCGTGCAGCGGAGGCAATATCCCATGCCTGCAACCGCTGCCGGAAGAACGTCATGCCCAGTCTCGCCAGCACTCCCGACCGCCCGCCGCTGGCGTAGTTCTCGAACTGATCCCACACATACCGCATCGGCGCATGGATGTAGCAAAGATGTTTTGCTCCAGCCGGCGGACGAATACCCTTTGCCACGCAATGGCTGGAACTCAAGATCAGGTCGTAGGAGCCCAGCCGGAATCGCTCAATCGCGGCAGGAAAGAGCGGCAGGTAATAGCGATAGAACCTTTGTGTCAGAGGGAGGGACTGAATAACGCTGGTCCGAATACGGTGCCGTTCGATGGTGGGTGACACCATCCCCTTGACGTGAAGTAGGGTGTAGAGATCTGCCTCAGGAAACATCTCGCAAAAGACTTCGAGACATCGCTCGCCGCCCCGCATCCCGGTCAGCCAGTCATGAACAATAGCGACTCTCACAGAGACGCCATGTCGACATACACTAGCGGAGGGTAATGCCGGAAATGATGCTCCTCATGAATACCCTCACACGGCTTGACCAAATCGAGCGATTCCCTCATACACCTCTCGCACTCGAGACAACATTGTCTCCTCAGAGAATATTTCGGTTACCCGCTTGCGTGCCTCATTCACAAGATCGGCTCGCAAGCGTTCATCCTCGCAAACCCGTTTGACCGCCAGCGCAATGGCTGTTGGTGTACGCTCCTGAACGAGGACACCGCTTTTACCATCCTCAATTACTTCTCTCATACCCCCTACGTTAGTGGCCACAACCGGAACACCAATCCTCATCGCCTCCAGAGGAACCAGTGGCAATCCTTCCCACCGCGACGTCATTACCAATAGCTGAAGATCTCTCATCGCGTCCATAGTTTCCTCATGTGAGAGACCTCCTCGCATCGTCACACGATCTGCTAAACCTTTGCGCGCGATCTCTTTACGAACAGTGATTTCCAGCGAGCCTGACCCAATGATTACAGCTCGATAGTGGGGAAGTTCCCTCAAACTGTCCAGAAAGAGAAGCGGGTCCTTTGGTAGTTCAAGGCGACCTACAAAACCGATGAGGTACTGCCGACCTTGAGCACCCTCCGTCACCGAAGGACAGGGGATCCCATTGTGAATCACACAATTCGGGGTGTTACCTGACAATAATCGATAGGTTTTTGCGAGGTTCTGGTCGAACCGCGAGACGAAGATCACATGATTCGCGCGGTTCAAAGCAAGTCGCTCTGCACCTGCACCCAACCACCGAAACGGAAATGGTTTATGTGCAAAATGGAACCCGTGAACGGTATAGACCGAGGGAATAGCATTCCCTGCGAGTGCCTGAAAGAATGCAGCACGACCGCCGTGAACATGGACGACATGTGGCGTCACAGACCTGAGAACTTTTTGGAGTTGAAAGGGAATACGGGGATCCAGTCGACCAGAGAAAAAGTCTAGCCCAACGCACGGAATACCCATCTCTCCCGCTTTACGGGAAAGGTACGAGTTTCGCTGGGTAACGAGAGCGAGTGAAATGCTGTCTTTAAGCCCGCGCAGAATCTGCAGCACATGGTTGGTCCCTCCACCAACATCACCGGACGCAATAATCTGTAGCACTCTCATGTTTGAGTCTCATGTGTGGGCACTTACACCTTTGCTCTCCAGCCTTCGAACCTGCCGCACAAGGCATTCCAGTGATAGTAGGCTTTAGGCCATTCTCCTGTTACAAGGCTCACGAGTGCTCCCCCAAGTGGCCGGATCAAATAGTATGCAATAAACCACAATGGGAAATGGTGCTTTTTCCAGACTCTCCCGATTCCCGCACCATAGGTATACGCCCGTTTAGCCATTTCCTCCAATCCCTGCTCGAATGGATTAGGATGAAAGACTTGAATTTCTGGCAAGTAGAGTATAGTGAAACCGGCCCTCATTGCTCTGACAGGATAATCGATGTCCTCTCCTCCCACCCAGGGGGTCCCAGCGCCCGGCCCCATCATTTCATCAAAGCCTCCAATTGTTTCTAAGACTTTTTGTTTGAGAAAAATTGTAAAGGTACAGGTCCGCCTCCACACGTTCGTCAAAGACACAAGACCAGCCGTCTCATCAAATCTTGAGTAGGCGCTCACCTGCCCACCTTGGCTGATGACGCGACCTGTCACGCCATCACAGTGACCTTGCTCCACTAAGCGAATTACATTTTCCAAGAGGTCTGGGGGGTACCAGCAATCGTCATCGGGAAACCCTACGATGTCTCCCGTTATGCTCCTCATGCCTGCGTTGCGAGCTCGCGAAACACCCAACGGCGATGCGAGATGGATGATCGTCATGCAGTCTCGAAATGGAGCAATAACCTGATTGAGGCGGTCGTCACGATTCTGATCAACCACAATCAATTCA
>WBZQ01000980.1_pt1 | contig 20664 bp, 21 predicted proteins | sample 5204251 | NCBI WGS metagenome assembly WBZQ01 (sample SAMN12412402, study PRJNA552823) | activated sludge metagenome | isolation source: activated sludge from nitrification reactor of wastewater treatment plant... | place: USA: Virginia | collected 2017-09
CGTTTTTTCGTCCAATGTGATCCCACCCACACGATATCCATAGTTGAAGGAGTTCATCATGGCCAGCATTGCGCGGGCACTGATCAGTGTTTCTGACAAGACCGGAGTGATCGATATGGCCAAGGGGTTGGCGGCCCTTGGAGCAGAAGTGTTGTCCACCGGGGGCACGGCCAAGGCCCTGCGCGAGGCGGGTGTCGCGGTAACTGACGTTGCGGCCTACACCGGCTCCCCGGAGATTCTCGACGGCCGCGTGAAAACCCTGCATCCGAAAATCCACGGTGGTCTGCTCGGGCGTCGAGGCGTTCCCGACCACGTCAAGCAGATGCAACAGCACGGCATCGGCAATATCGATGTGGTCGTGGTGAACCTGTATCCCTTCGAAGCAACGATCGCTAAGCCCAATTGTCCGTTCGAGGAGGCGATCGAGAATATCGACATCGGCGGCCCGTCGATGTTGCGCTCCGCGGCGAAGAACCATGAGGACGTGCTCGTCGTGGTCGACCCGTCTGACTATGCTCGCGTGTTGGAAGCCGTGAAGGCTGGATCGGTCACGCCGGCGTTGCGACGTGAATTGGCGATGAAGGTGTTTCAGCACACGGCGCGGTATGACAGTCTGATCGCCGGCTACCTCGAAAAGCAGGTGCAGGGGAGTGAGGTGAAGTTCCCCGCCATGCTGTCGCTGCAGTTCGAGCGGGTGGAGACGCTGCGTTATGGAGAGAACCCGCACCAGCAGGGGGCGTTCTACCGGGAACTGCATGCGAAAGAGCCGGCCGTGTCGCGCGGGAAGATCCTGCATGGCAAGGCCATGTCCTACAATAATTTTCTGGATGCCAACTCCGCGCTCGAACTGGTCAAGGAGTTCGATCAGACGGCGGTGGCTATCATCAAGCACAACAATCCATGCGGCTGTGCGCTCGGGGCGACGCCGGTTGAGGCCTATGTGAAAGCGCGTGCGACGGATCCCGTCTCAGCGTTCGGCGGTGTCCTTGCCTTCAACCGCCCGGTGGATCTGGCCGCGGCGAAAGAAATCACCTCAACCTTCGTGGAGGTGGTCATCGCGCCGGCATTTACCGAGGACGCCTTGGCCGAACTCAAGCGGAAGAAGGACCTCCGGTTGCTGGATGTCGGGCCGCTGAGCAAGGCGACGGCTGAAGGGTATGATCTGAAGAAGCTGGTCGGCGGGCTCATCGTGCAGGATCGGGACCTCGGTGTGATCAAGGACATCAAGGCCCTGGCTGTGCCGACGGTGCGCAAACCGACCGAAGAGGAATACGCGGCCTGCGCCTTCGCCTGGGTGGTGTGTAAACACGTGAAGTCGAACGCCATCATTTACGGACGTCCCGGTGAAATCGTGGGCATCGGTGCGGGACAAATGAGCCGCGTCGATTCGGTGAAGCTGGCGGCCATGAAAGCGCAGTCGTCTGTCAAAGGATGCGTAATGGCATCCGATGCGTTCTTTCCGTTCCGCGACGGCATTGACGCGGCGGCAGAGGCCGGCATCACGTGCGTGATTCAGCCCGGAGGATCCATCCGTGACCCTGAAGTGACGAAGGCGGTGGACGAGCATGGGATGGCGATGATTTTGACGGGTATGCGCCACTTCCGCCATTGAGGCGCGTTGAAACGGGCCTCCAACTTCGTTCTCGGCTCGAAAAAATCCTCAACGTAGCCAGCAGGCTACGCCTCCGGTTTTTTCTCGCCTGCGGCCTCGTTGGGCGACCCGTTTGAACGACCTCACGGATGTCGGAAGATGGACCGAGCGAAACGAGCGATAAGCCTCTGATCTGAGCATTGCGCACTTCATTCAAGCAAAGGTTGAGCTGTGAAGATTCTGGTTGTTGGCAGTGGTGGACGGGAACATGCGCTGGTCTGGAAGATTGCGCAGAGTCCCAGGAAGCCGCAGATCTTTTGCGCACCGGGCAATGCCGGGATCGAGGGGCTGGCGACTTGTGTCCCGATCAAGGCGGATGACATTGCCGGACTCAAAGACTTCGCGCTGAAGAATCAGATTGATCTCACGGTAGTCGGTCCTGAGGCGCCGTTGGCGCTTGGCATTGCCGATGAATTCAGGAAGGCGCGTTTGAAAATCTTCGGCCCGACCAAAGCTGCGGCGCGGCTGGAGTCGAGCAAGAGTTTTTCGAAGGACATCATGACCGCCAACCGGATTCCGACGGCTATCTCGAAAAGCTTCGAGCAGATGGACGAGGCGCTGGCCTACCTGGATGCCCAGCCCGTGCCGATCGTGGTGAAAGCCGACGGGCTCGCGCAGGGCAAGGGTGTGGTCGTGGCCACTACCCGGGAGGAAGCCAAGCAGGCGGTACGTGATGCGATGGAGAAATCCGTGTTCGGCCAGGCAGGCCATCGTGTCTTGATCGAGGAGTTTCTTGACGGTGAAGAACTGACCATCATGGCGTTCACTGATGGGAAGACCGTCGTACCTATGATCTCGGCCCAGGATCACAAGCGGGTGGGGGACGGCGACGCTGGTCCAAACACCGGCGGGATGGGGGCCTATGCCCCGGCGCCTATTGCCACGGCGGCGCTCCGTGACCAGGTCACGCGGCAGGTGTTACAGCCGACCGTGGACGCGCTGGCACGCCTCGGTTGCCCCTTTCAAGGCGTGTTGTATGCAGGCCTCATGATTGTGAAAGGCATGCCCTACGTCCTGGAGTTCAACGCACGGATGGGAGACCCTGAAACCGAGGTCGTCTTGCCGCTTCTAAAGACGGATCTTCTGGATGTCATGGAGGCGGTGGTTGAACATCGGCTCGACCAACTGGCAGTGGAATGGCGGGCGGAGACGGCGGTCTGTGTCGTGCTGACGTCGCCTGGTTATCCGGGAACGTACCCGACGGGATTGCCGATTCAAGGGCTGCCTTCTTCCTCCAGCGCTGCTCCGATCGCCGTGTTCCATGCCGGCACCAAGCGGGATGCCGGTCAGGTCGTGACGGCCGGGGGGAGAGTGTTGGCGGTGACGGCCTGGGCCCCATCACTCGTGCAGGCGAGAGCAGAGGTCTATCAGGCGGTGCCGGCGATTTCGTTCCAGGGTCGGCACTATCGCACCGACATCGCACACCGGGCGCTGCCACGCACTTCCTGATCCCACTGGGTCAGGCCATCACATGGCATTGGTTCTTCCGTTCACCGATCTCTCCAGTGACGCCGCGCTGCCTCACGTGCAGCGGGTGCTGGCGGCGCATGGTGTCGTCGCCCTTCCTACGGAGACGTACTACGGTCTCGCCGTTCGTCCGACCGACGAGGTGTCCCTCCGCCGATTGGTCGAGGTGAAAGGCCGCCCTTCGGATAAACCTGTTCTGGTGTTGATCGGCTCCATGGAGCAGCTGGGGCCCCTGGTCGCGTCCATCCCCCCCGTCGCCGCTCTCCTGATGGAAGAGTTTTGGCCCGGTCCCCTGACCATCGTGTTTCCTGCCGCCTCCGGCCTCTCGCCGTTGCTCACAGCAGGAAGTGGGACGATCGGGGTGCGGTGGTCTCCGTTGCCGATCCTCCAGCGACTGCTGACCCAGACCGGTCCGCTCACGGGGACGAGTGCCAATCGTTCGTCGGAAGCGCCTCTGGCTGACGCGGGTGCCGTGCAGGATGTCCTCGGTTCTGCCATCGATCTGATTCTGGATGGCGGCGTCACGCCTGGTGGGCAGGCGTCCACCGTCGTCGATGCCTGCGAGCGCCCGCGGCTTCTTCGAGCCGGTGTCATTGCCACGGATCTCATCCGAACGGCCCTGGCGCGCTCAGGGTACACACTTTCATCATGATTTGATGGTGCGTAGTCGGTATAATTCACCCACATGGGAGGATCACTTATGCTCATTCGTTCACGCCGCGCGGTGATGGGACTGTGTGTGCTCGGGGTCAGCAGCATGTTGTTGACGGGATGTGATTTCTGGCCACCGGCGCTTCAGGCGCAAATTGAACAGCTGCATTCAGAAGCCCAACAGGCTGCGGCGGATAAAGCGCTCTTGCAGAATCAACTGAACGCCGCAAACAAGGCGAAAGAAGAGCTGCAGATTCGTGTGGAAGATCTGACCCGGGTGAATAAAGAAAAGTCGGCGATGATCGCGAATTTGGAACACACCATCGCTGCGGCCCGGGAACGCGCCGCAAAGGCCGTGAAGACGAGCACGGCGAAGCCGGCGGCAAAACCGGCGGTCAAGAAAGCAACGAAGCCCGCAAGCAAGGCTCACGTGAAGTCCACGGGGAAGTCGGCACCGCACAAGAAAACCACCGCGGCCTCCGTCAGACGAGTGAACCCCTAGAACTGCGGGCAACCCTCTTCTCGCAGGCGGCTGTCCAGGCTGGAGAGCGGTCCTCTCGTCGAAGGGATGAGGGAGCGGACTTAACCGGCTCCCGATCTCGCTAGCTGTTTGATGAGGAGGAAGAACTCGAGCTGGACGTGCTGGTGCTCGCCGTGCTGGTTGCCGGAGCAGGGCTGGTTGCCGGGGCGCTGGCCGGAGCAGCGGCGGGAGCGCTCGCCGTGCTGTCGCTCGTAGTCGAGGGAGTCGTTTTCTCTGTCCCGGTCGCCGCCGGCTTTTCAGACGTATCACTGCCACCGGGTTTCATCTTGTCCGAGTAGTCGGTGATATACCACCCGCTGCCTTTGAACATGATGGCCGGAGGAGAAATCAGTTTCGTGACTTCCTTCCCGCAGCGAACGCATTCCTTGATCGGGTCATCCTTAATGCTCTGCTTCACCTCGAACCGGTGGGCGCAGCTGGTACATTGATACTCATAGATTGGCACGGGCTATTCCTCCTCTGATCTCACGCCGCACAGTAGACGATTCGAATTTCCCACGAGCCTCAGACCTTGTCTAAGTAGCCTCGATTTCCCAAGAATCAAGGGGGAGCTGACGCCTGGTCTTCTCCCTTACGTCAAGCGACGGATAGCTGCCTCAATCCGGCTCAGCCCGCGTTCAATGGCTTCCATCGAGGTCGCATAGGACAGCCGGATGTGGATGTCGCTGCCGAACGGTTCGCCTGGAACCAGGGCCACCTGCGCTTCATTGAGCAAAAAGGTTGCGAGGTTGGCCGCGGAGCCAATGGGCTGATCCTTCCAACGTTTGGAGAGGAGGCCGCTGACGTTCGGGAACGCATAGAAGGCTCCCGTCGGCATCCGGCAGGTGACACCGGGCATGTTATTCAGTCGTTCGACCATCAGACGGCGGCGCCGGTCGAATTCCGCGACCATGACGGTGGTAAACGGATTGCCGAGTCGTAAGGCCGCCACGGCGGCCTTTTGTGAAATGGAGCAGGGATTCGACGTGCTCTGGCTTTGAATATTGGCCATGGCTGTCAGCAAGGGTTTCGGCCCGGCGGCGTAGCCGATACGCCAGCCGGTCATGGCGTAGGCTTTCGAGACACCGTTAATGACGACCGTTCGTGCGGCGACTTCCGGGCTCAAGCTCGCAATGCTGATGTGCTGCGCTCCATCATAGAGCACCTTTTCGTAAATCTCGTCGGAAATGATGACGAGGTCGTGGCGCAGGGCCGCGGCCGCAATCCCTTCGAGCGTCTTCCGGTCGTAGGTTGCGCCGGTCGGATTGCACGGACTGTTGACGATGATGGCCTTGGTGCGCGGCGTGATCGCTGCCTCAAGCGCTTCCGGGCTGATGGTGTATCCGTCCCGCTCCTCCGTCTTGAGCAAAACCGGCGTGGCATCATTCAGCAGGGTTTGGTCCTGATAGGACACCCAGAACGGAACCGGGATGATGAGTTCGTCGCCCGCCTCAAGGAGCGCCTCGGCCACGTTGTACAGCGAGTGCTTCGCGCCGCAGGAGACCAGGATTTGGGACTTGTCATAGTGAAGTCCCTGTTCCGTTTTCAATTTGTCGGCGATGGCTCCACGCAATTCATCGATTCCAGATGATGGCGTGTACTTGGTGAAGCCTGCACGGATGGCGGCTTCAGCCGCGGCCTTGACCGGTTCGGGTGTGTCGAAATCTGGTTCTCCTGACGCAAAATCGATGACGTCGATGCCTTGCGCCGCCATGGCCTTCGCGGTTGCGGTAATGCTCAGAGTAGGGGAAGGGACAATGCGTCCGACACGGGCTGCCAGTTTCATCCTTTGAAACTCCGAATTCGTTCTTGGAGCCTCCGTGCCACTTCGGGGTGCACAAAATCCTTGAGCGAACCTCCGTGGCTGGCGACATCCTTAATGATGGTGGAAGAAAGATAGGAATATTCCTCACTGGGCATCAAGAAAACCGTTTCGACGGTCTCCGCCAGCTTGCGATTGACGAGTGCCATTTGAAACTCGTGCTCGAAATCAGAAATCGCGCGCAGTCCCCGCAGAATAGCATGGGCGCCGCTGGTACGCACGTAATCCACCAGCAGCCCTTCGAAGGTCGTGACCTCAAGGTTCGGCAGATCTTTGGTGACAAGACGCACCATCTCCAATCGTTCCTTTGTGCTGAACAGCGGGTGCTTGCTTGGATTGGGGGCGATGGCCACGATCACACGCGAGAACATCCGGAATCCGCGCCGGATGATATCAGTATGGCCATGCGTAATCGGATCAAATGTGCCGGGATAGACGGCGGTCTTCATGAAGGTTGGGCTTCTTTCGGCGTGATGTGAAAGCGGGTGAGCGCCGTGTCGCCATAGTCGTAGCGCTTCACCTGAGAGAGCGGTCCCAGGACGGAGGGAAGGTCTGCCTTCCGTCCATGCTCGATGATGACGACGGCGTCGTCGGCCAACCATCCGGCCTTCCATTCACCGGCCATCGCAATTAACTCCGGTGTAAGCTGGTAGGGGGGATCGCAGAAGACAATATCGTACGGGCCTGACCACTGCGTTCCTAGGCGAAAAAACTGGCTGACCTGACAGGCGCAGATATTCGCGGCTTGTTCAAGCCCGCATTGCTGAAGATTGGAGTGCACGAGGCGAAGCGCTTCGCGGTCGGTCTCGACGAACGTGACATGTGCGGCCCCCCGGCTGAGGGCCTCAATCCCAATGGAGCCGGTTCCGGCGTAGAGGTCGAGCACACGGGCTCCGGTGGTCCGTTCGCCAAGAATGGAAAAGAGGGCTTCTTTTACTCGGTCGGAGGTGGGGCGGATGGCCTGTCCTCTGGGACCCAGCAACCGTCGGCCCCGATGAAGCCCTGCGATGACGCGCATGATCGTATTCGGGAGAGAGCCACTCGTTGTTGGCTACGAAGTGAGAGACTCTAACACAGCGTTTTTGCAGGGGTCAAGGTGATGCGGGTGTGAGGGACTGCGAGAGAGGAACGTCTTCTCCCCGCCGCGGGGCGGGGAGCGCTGCAGACGTCACCAACGGAGGTTCGTACTTTGACGCGTAGGGAGAGGCTCGCTATAATCGGGCGACACTGACACTCAGTTCACGCGGGCTGAGGAGGTGGCCCCACTCAAGGTCGTCACACCACCACATCACACTGAGAACGGAGCGCTGCGTCAGCCGGATCAGCGGGTCGCAACCGGTTGAGCGTCGCGGGCGGCGAGGCTCTTCCTGCGGTTCGCCGAAATGGTCCGGTCGATGATGGCGCCACAGTTGATACATTTCCAGGCGTAGAAAATGAGAAAGAAGTCAGAGAACCGTTCCAACATCATCATGCCTTTGCACTTCGGACATTCCATGGTTTCCTCCTGGGTGGTGACGTTCACAGCTGTGTCTGCTCTCAAGCAAGAGCTGCACCAAAATGTCAAGTCTATATATTTCAATGAGTTATGTTGTTGAAGTGCCATACATGAGATGAGTCACGCGTCAAGTCTCCGGCACAAAAAGGTGCGAGCTGACATTTTTTTGTCGTAGGAACCAGGTTGTGACACCCAAAAAGGCAGGGCGAGGGATCGGGGAATGGCCGGAAACTGAACGGCCCCGTGAGCGATTGCTCAGTGAGGGAGCCACCAGCCTCTCTGATGCACAACTATTGGCCATTCTCCTGCGGGTGGGACGGCAAGACGCTTCGGCAGTCAAAGTGGGGATGGAAGTTCTGGCCAGGGTCGGCGGGATCTACGGACTTCTCCATTGCAGTGTTGAAGAACTCTGTGCCATTCCCGGGGTCGGACCGGCCAAAGCGGCACAATTGAAAGCGGCGGTGGAGGTGGGCAAACGGGCGGTGTCTGCTCCCCTGACGACCGGAACTCGCATCAATTCGAGCGCAGATCTCTTTAAGCATTATCACGCACGCTTGCGCGATCTCCGCCATGAGATTTTCGCCGTCGTCCTGCTGGATGCCAAGAATCAGGTCATTCGCGATGTGACCATCTCCGAAGGCAGCCTCACCCTCAGCATCGTGCATCCGCGGGAAGTCTTTATTCCGGCGATGCGGGCGTCGGCTGCGGGTGTCATTTTTCTTCACAACCATCCGAGCGGTGATCCGACTCCGAGCCAGGAAGACCGTGTCTTGACAGCCAGACTGGTGTCAGCCGGCGCGCTGCTCGGCATTCAGGTGCTGGATCATCTGATCGTAGGCGACGGTCGCTACGTGAGTTTTGCCGATCAGGGATGGCTGTCTGGGGAGCCTGCGCGGTGATGACTGTCCACGAGAAGGTTCAGGCTCTATCATCCAGAGGCCGCTTCATTGCCCAACTAACGAAAGGATTCTTTCACCCACACGTCTCCCTCTAACCAGGCCCGCGGTGGCCGCCGACTTACCGGAGGAGGTCATGATGAACGTTCCCCTCACCGAATCCATCAGGAATGTGGCTGTGGTGTCGAATGCGGGATCGGGAAAAACCTCGTTAGTCGAAGCCCTTGCCTATTGCACCGGAACACTCACCTCTCCCGGCTCCGTCCTCACAGGAAATACGGTCTCCGACTTTGAGCCGGAAGAAATTCGCCATCACACCTCGCTCAATACCAGTGTGCTTCGCTGCTCGCATGAGGGGATCGTCCTCAATCTCCTGGATACCCCGGGCGCGCCGAGCTTCGCTGCTGATGTCCGCGCAGCACTGCGTGTTGCGGATGCGGTCGTGTTAGTGGTGAACGCCGCGACCGGCGTGCGGAGTGATCTTCAGCGGGTCTGGTCTCTGGTGGAGGCGGCGGAGCTTCCCTGTCTGATCTTTGTGAATGGTCTGGATAAAGAGGGTGTTCAGCTTGAACAGGTGGTCGAAGACGTCACCAGCGAGTTAGGAATCGTGACGGCTCCGCTGACACTCTCGGCGGGCAGCGGGCCGCAAGCGGGCGACGTGGTTGATCTGCTGCAGCGTCGTCTCATCACCGTCCGTGCGGATCGGCCGCAGGCAGAGGCCGGGCCCGTGCCTCCGGCACAGCAGGATCAGGTGGAGCAAGCCAGGCGGCGTTTAACCGAACTCGTGGCCGAAGAGGATGAAGCCCTCCTCGAGCAATATGTGACCAACGGCGGCCTGGCGGATGATGTGTTGCTGCAAGGCCTGAGGATTGGCGTCCGTCGGCGGACGCTGGTTCCGGTGGTGGGGGGATCGGCGCTGCGCCGCGTAGGGGTCCAGTCGCTTCTGTACGGTCTCATCCATTTACTACCGTCACCGGTCGATCGTGCCCAGGCTGTCCCATTGCAGGGGACCGGCCTCGTGGAAGGTGGCGGGCAAATCCACCGGGAGCCCCTTCCGACGGCGCCATTATCGGCACTGGTGTTCAAGACCCTCATCGATCCGTTTGTCGGGCGGTTGTCCTATGTCCGCCTGTACTCGGGCACGTTGGAGGCGGACAGCGGGCTGTACAATGCCAGCAAGCAGGTGCGGGAACGGGGAGGCCATCTGTTCACGATTCTCGGGAAAAAATATACGCCGATTGCCAGGGCCGTAGCGGGAGATATCGTAGCGATCGCCAAGTTGAAGGACACCCTCACGGGCGACACGCTCTGCGATGAACATGCGCCCATCCGGTACGCGGGCATCCAGGCTGCCAAACCTGTCCTGTCGTTTGCGATCGAGCCCAAATCGAAGGTCGACATTGAGAAGGTCAGTCTGGGGTTGCACAAACTCATTGAAGAAGATCCGAGCCTCGAATTCGTCCGCCATCTGGAGACGAAGGAGATGGTGCTGAGCGGCATGGGGCAGTTACACATTGATGTGGCGTTGGAGAAGTTGCATCGCAAATATGGGGCGGATGTCACGCTGCATGCCCCCAAGATCCCGTACCGTGAAACGATTCGCAGCATCGCGCAAGCACAGGGGAAATATAAAAAGCAGACGGGCGGGCATGGGCAATACGGGGATTGCTGGTTGGAAGTCGGTCCGCTGCCGCGTGGTCAGGGGTTCGAGTTTGAGAACAAAATCGTCGGCGGCGCCATTCCGCGCAATTTTGTGCCAGCTGTAGAAAAAGGGGTGGTCGAGGCGCTGCACGAGGGGCCTCTGGCGGGATTTCCGACCGTCGATGTGCGGGTGACCGTGTACGACGGTTCGTATCATGTGGTGGATTCGTCGGAATTGGCCTTCAAAATTGCCGGGTCGATGGGCGTGAAAAAGGCGCTGGAGGCGGCTCATCCCATCCTGCTCGAACCCCTCATGACCCTGGAGGTCGAAGTGCCCGCCGACTGCGTTGGGGCGGTGCTCGGGGATCTCAACGCCCGCCGAGGACGAATCATCATGGTCGAAGCGAAAGGCCATCTGGAGACCGTGAAGGCCTTGGTGCCCCAAGCGGAACTCTTGAACTACGCGCCGGCACTCAACTCGTTGACTGGCGGGCAAGGGAGTTACGTGATGGAGTACGCCCAGTACGAAGAAGTGCCAAGGGAGTTAACCGGCCGCATTGTCGACGAGCATCGAGCAGAACGCCATGGGGTAGTAGCACACTAGGCTTGCCCCATGGCGTGGGTGGCTGGGTGGTCGAAGTGATCAGCGGTCGGACGGTTTGAGCACGACGTAAAAGGCTCGACCTTCGCGTAAGACCCGCAGGAGGATCGTGTCGCCGCGTTTGACCTTGGCGACGGCGATCGTGAATTCTCCGACCGTGCCTGTGTCGACCCGGTTTACTTCCTTGATCAGATCGCCTTCCCGCAATCCTTCGGCCTGGGCCAGGCTGCCGGATTCCACTTTTGAGATCAGGACGCCGCGGCTCTCGTTGAGTCGAAACTTCTCCGCGAGGCCCGCGGTCAAATCCTGGACATCGATTCCGAGTTTGAAATCGCTGCGGCTTTGCGGCAGGGAGGCGGCGACCACCGCGTCACGGCGCTCGCTCAAGGCAACATTCAGGTTCATCCGTTTGCCGTCCCGCACCACTTCCACCAGTGCCAGCGACCCCGGATCGAGCGCCGCAACCAGGCGCGAGAGTTTATTCGGGGTGTCGACGAGTGCGCCATCGACTTTGGTAATGACGTCCCCCGGCCTGATCCCGGCCAGTGCCGCCGGATCCCGCTCAAAGACTTCGTTGACCAGGACGCCTTCGTTTTCATCCACGCCGAATTTGCTCGCCAGGTCCGGCGTCAGCGGCTGCAGGCCGACACCTAACCAAGCCCGGACTACCTTGCCTTTGTTGATGAGCTGGTTCATGACCTGTTTGGCCATGTTGGACGGGATGGCAAAGCCGATCCCCTGGGCGAAGTTGATGATGGCGGTGTTGATACCGATGATGTCGCCCCGTAGATCAAACAGCGGCCCGCCGGAGTTCCCGGGATTGATGGAGGCATCTGTCTGAATGAAATTCTCATACCGCGACAGATTGATGTTTTCCCGCCCGATGCCGCTCACCACTCCGAGTGTCACCGTGCGATCCAGCCCGAATGGATTGCCGACGGCCAACACCCACTGTCCCACTTTCACGCCCGACGAATCACCGAAGCGGGCGGCGGGGAGGGGGTGATCGGTGGTGACTTTCAAGACCGCCAAGTCGGTGTCGGGATCTTTCCCGACCACCTGTGCGAAGAGTTTGGTTTTGTCGGAGAGGCGCACTTCGACTTCCGTGGCATCGCCGACGACGTGATTATTTGTGATGATGTGGCCAGTGGCATCCACAATCACCCCGGATCCGGAGCCGGTCGAATTCGGGGCGCGCTCACCGGCATCCCGCATGCGTCCTGTGGCTTGAACGGGGAAGATGCTCACGACCGACGGCTTGGCCTCTTCGGCCAGGTCCGTGATGACGGTTTGAAGTTCTTCCAGCATCCGCAAGCCGGCTGACGGTTTTTTCGGTGCGGGTGTCGCCTCACTAGCGGCAAGTGTCGAAACGGGCATGCCGAGCAACCATCCGGCAAGGCCTAGTCCAAGCATGGTGACGGTGGAAAACCAGATCGATGTCTTCATAGTGGGGCGAGCTCCGGGGAAGTCCCTCTCCGCAGTGACGTGTCGTCAGAATACCAGATTGGTGCGCGGGAGCGAAAGCGAGACGGGGCTCAGGCGGTCTTTGAGGCCGCGGGTCGGTGAAAATGGGCAAGCCAGTGGGACAAGTCGTGGCGAAGGCCGACCAGGATGACGACATCGTCCGGTCTGAGCGTCATCGAATCGGAGAGCGGGAGCAGAAACGGTCCACGGAATACGGCGGCGATATGGGTGGTGGGTGGGAGGTCGAATTCACCGATGGGATGGCCGATGACCGGTGCCCCGCGGGCCACCACTACGCGTTCGATTGCGGCATCCCGCAGGCCCAGTTCACGCTGCATGGTCAGCAGATCTTCGTGAGCCAATTCGACCTTGAGCTCGCGGATTTGGCGCTCGACCTGTTGCAAAGCCGCTCGTTGTCCCTTGATGCGTTCTGAAGCGATGCGCATGGCGTGCTCCAGCGGTGCGAGCTTGGCTGTGAGGTCCGGCGCAACGCTTCCGGCTGGGGTTGCGGCAGTTGCCGCAACATGTTGGCCGATCTGCTGATGGATCGAATGGATCTGCTGCAGGATGGTTGTAGCCTGGCCATGCAACCGGAGCACGTGCACCTTGCGATTGACGCGCTCAGCAATGGCAACAATCGTCTCGTAGAGTGCGCTGCCGGTCAGGGAGAGTTCTTTACGGATCCGCGCCAACAGCTCAAAAGACAGCATAATAGAAATGTCTGATAAGATATATTATGTCAACTCTATCGTCCGATACGAGATTCAGTTCCACTCCACAGACGAACGAGATTGTCCCTGTGCCGTGCCCAGATCAGCAGACTCACCACACCGGCAAATCCGATGAACAGCCAGGAACGATGGAACACGAGTGACACGATCGGAAACATGGCAAATGCGAAGAGCGCCCCGCCCGAAGAATATCTCCACAGGACCACGGCACCAATCCAGAGTCCCATCAGCGTGAGTCCGATCCACGGTGCGACGCCCAATGCGGCCCCCAAGGCGGTGGCCACCCCTTTGCCGCCTTTGAATCCAAGGAACACGGAATGGAGATGGCCGATGATTGACGCCAACGCCACGCCCAACACCGCCGCTTCTTGATGCAAGAGCATGGTGGCTGCCCACCCTGCCAGCCAGCCTTTCCCAATGTCACCGATCAAGGTCAGGATCCCGGCTTTCTTGCCGCTCACCCGCAGGACATTGGTGAATCCCACGTTCTTGCTGCCCGCGGATCGTGGATCGACCGCGCCCAACAACCGCGAGACCACGACGCCAAAAGGAATCGACCCAATGAGATAGCCGAAGAGGATGAGGAAACCGATGAGCCAGGAACTATCCATCAATGATTGACCGGATCGTCGAATACCGGCACCGGCCGGCGTGGGCGACTAGAGTCCCTTCGCCCCGACCTGACGCCAGAAGCTCCAGACATATTGCGCGCCCGAGACATAGCCCAGGATGAGGGAGAGATACAACGTGACAATACCCGCCAGATGCAGGTTGCCGATAGCTTCCACCACGGTGCCCTCAAGCAGCAAGAGCACGATGGCGATCACCTGCAAGGCCATTTTGTATTTGCCCGTGACTTCGGCCGACATGATCAATCCTTCTGAGGCCGCAATCGCGCGCAGGCCTGTGACCGCGACTTCCCGGGCGATAATCAGAATCGCGACCAGCGCGGTCACTCGATCAACTTGCACCAGGAGGATCAACGCAGAGAGGACGAGCAGCTTATCCGCAATGGGATCCAGCAGTCGGCCGAGTTTTGTGATCTGGCCGGTTTTCCGTGCGACGTAGCCGTCCAGCAGGTCCGTGACCGCCGCGATGACAAACACGAGTGCGGCTGCCAGGGATCGATCCGGTGTGGGGTCGAGCAGGAGCATGACGAACACCGGAATCAGCAGAATCCGGACGAGCGTGAGCACGTTGGGCAGATTGATATTACTTTCCTGCCCTGCCGACCGCATCAAGACCAACCCGGCTTCTTTCCAGCTGTCTCCCATGATCCTGTCCGGTTCGTCTCCCCGTCAATTCCCCTACACAATGCCGTGTTTGAGCAGGTCATGCAAGTGAATCACACCCGCCAGCCGATTGGGCGGCTCGATGACCACCAAGGCGGTGATCGAATATTGTTCCATCAACCCAACGGCGGTCGTGGCCAGTTCGTCCGGCCCGATGGTTTTCGGATGGCGACTCGCCAGGTCGGCTGCCGTGACCTTGCTGAAGTCCCCGCCTGCCTGGATAAAGCGTCGGAGGTCGCCGTCGGTGACAATTCCATACAAGGCGCCCTTGGCGTTGACCACCGTCGTGAGCCCGAGTTTTTTTGACGTCATCTCCAGAATCGTGTCAGCGCCGGTGACGTCGGCTCGCACGCGTGGCAAATGGTCGCCGTGTTGCATAAGATCGCGCACCTTGACGAGCAATCGGCGGCCCAGGCTGCCGCCTGGATGAAACTGTGCAAAATCATCGTGTTTGAATCCCCGCTTCTGCAGCAGCGCAACGGCGAGTGCGTCGCCCATGGCGAGCGTGGCGGTGGTGCTGGCGGTCGGGGCCAATCCCAGCGGGCAGGCCTCTTCATTGACCGAGACGTCCAGGGTGACATCGCTGTTCTTCGCCAGCGTCGACGTCATCTTGCCTGTCATCCCCACGACCGGCACATTCAATCGTTTCACGAAGGGGAGCAGTTGGAGCACCTCTTGTGTTTCTCCGCTGTTGGAAATCGCGATCAGCACGTCCCGGCGTGCCAACATGCCCAAGTCGCCATGCACCCCTTCGGCCGGATGCAAAAAAAACGATGGGGTGCCGGTGCTGGCCAGCGTCGCGGCAATCTTCTGGCCGATCAGGCCGGACTTGCCCATGCCCGAAATCACGACTTTTCCCTGGCATTCAAACAGAAACGTGACCGCTTGGGCGAAACGTTCGTCGAGGCGAGCTTTGAGGTCCTGGACGGCCCGGGCCTCGATGTCCAATACGCGAATCCCCTCCCGCACGCTCTCGTCGGCAGGTGGACGCCGGGAGACGCGGGGTTTGCGCGTGGAAGTTATCGGCCTGGCGGTGTTGCGGCTGCGTCGCATATACGTAATACCCGTTCAAGAAGTGAGTGAAGCGCCTTCAGCGGTACCATGTTCGGTCCATCAGACAAGGCAGAGTCGGGATCAGGGTGGACTTCCATAAAGAAACCGTCGCATCCCGCTCCCGCGGCGGCACAGGCCAGGGGTTCGACGAATTCACGCTGGCCGCTGGATTTCGTGCCGCCTCCACCGGGCAGCTGCACGCTGTGCGTGGCATCGAACACCACAGGGTACCCGAAGCGGCGCATGATCGGAAAGGAGCGCATGTCGACGACGAGGTTATTGTAGCCGAATGAGGAGCCACGCTCCGTCAATACAATACGGCGATTACCGGCATCTTCGACTTTCTTGACCGCGTTGCCCATTTCCGGCGGCGACAGAAACTGTCCCTTTTTGATGTTGACGACTTTGCCGGTTTTGGCGGCAGCGATCAGCAGGTCGGTCTGACGACAGAGAAAAGCGGGAATTTGGAGGATATCCACGACATGGCCGGCTTCGGTGGCCTGCTCTTCCGAATGGACGTCGGTGAGAATTGGCACGCCGATCTGCTGCTTGACCTTGGCAAGGACGGCAAGACCCTTTTCTAAGCCAGGGCCGCGAAACGACGTGATCGAGGTGCGATTCGCCTTATCGAAGGAGGATTTGAACACGTAAGGCATACCGAGCGCCTTGGTGATGTCCGCGATCTGCCCCGCCGTGTCCATGACGAGCTGCTCACTCTCGATCACACAAGGGCCGGCGATCAAAAACGGCCGATGCCCCGCCCCGATCTTAAACTGTCCGAGATCAACTTCGTGCGCCATAGTCTCCAATGAGTGTCGTGTAAGTCAGGGGATGCTCAAACTGCTCTTTCAGCAAGGCCGCAGACGAGACAGAACCACAGGCGTAGCGGAGCTACGTCGAGGATTGTGTCGAGTCGAGAACGCCGTTGAAAGGCAGTTTCAGCATTCCTGTTCAGTGGCCGCACTTGCGCCGCAACGCCGCCCCGACAAATCCGCTAAACAGCGGGTGCGGGTGATGGGGCCGTGACTTATACTCGGGATGAAACTGCGTGGCCAGGAACCAGGGATGGTTCGGCAGTTCGACGATTTCAACCAGGCGTCCATCCGGTGACAGGCCGCTGAGCACCAGTCCCTTGGCGGTCAATTGCTCACGATACGCATTGTTGAACTCGTACCGATGCCGATGTCGTTCCCGCACCTCGCTGACACCGTACATTTTTTGCGCCAGGGTGCCCTCGCCCAACTTGCAGGCATAGGCTCCCAGTCGCATCGTTCCTCCCTTGTCGTGCACGGACTGCTGGTCGGACATCAGGTGAATGACCGGATGGGGCGACTGTGCATCAAACTCGGCGCTGTTGGCGCCGGTTAGGCCGGCGACATTGCGCGCAAACTCGATCGTGGCGCATTGCATGCCCAGACATAGGCCGAGGAAGGGAATCTGATGTTCCCGCGCATACTGGATCGTGACAATCTTACCCTCGATGCCGCGCGAGCCAAATCCGCCGGGGATGAGAATGCCGTCGGTCTCGCGCAGGATCCGCTCAGTGCCCTGACGTTCCACGTCTTCGGATTCGATCCAGGTGACATTGACACGGGTTTCGTGATCGATGCCCCCGTGCACCAGGGCTTCCGCCAGGCTCTTGTAACACTCTTTCAACCCGGCATATTTGCCAACCAGGGCGATCGACACTTCGTGCTTGGGATGCTTGATCTTCTGCACCATCGCGTCCCACTCGCGCAGGTTGGGCGGACCCGTTTCCAGCTTGAGTTGGCGCACGATCAGTTCATCCAGGCCTTCCTTGCGGAAGACGATGGGGACTTCGTAGATGGTCTCGACATCTTTGGCCGTGATCACCGCATCCTTCTCCACGTTGCAGAACATGGCGATCTTGGCTTTGAGTTCTGGCGGAAGATAGCGATCCGTGCGGCAGAGCAGGATGTTCGGCTGAATACCGATTTCACGCAGCTTGTTGACGGAATGTTGGGTCGGCTTCGTCTTGAGCTCACCGGCAGCCCCGATGTACGGGACCAGGGTCAGGTGCACATAGAGTACGTTGTCGCGTCCCACGTCATAGGGAATCTGCCGAATGGCTTCCAAAAACGGCAGGCTTTCGATGTCGCCGACCGTACCGCCGATTTCGACGATGGTGACGTCCATGCCCTGTGAGATTCGCATGATGCATTGCTTGATCTCATCGGTGACATGCGGCACGACTTGCACCGTTCCGCCGAGATAGTCCCCGCGCCGCTCTTTTGAAATGACGGAATGGTAGATACGGCCGGTGGTGTAGTTATTCTCGCGCGTCAGGGTCAACGAGGTATACCGCTCATAGTGCCCCAGGTCGAGATCGGTCTCGGCTCCGTCTTCCGTGACGTAGACTTCGCCATGCTGGTAGGGGTTCATGGTGCCGGGATCGACATTGATGTAGGGGTCGAGCTTTAAGAACGTGATCTTCAAGCCTCGGCTTTCCAGCAGGTTGCCGATGGAGGCGGAAGCCAGCCCTTTTCCGAGCGATGAGACGACACCTCCGGTCACAAAGATTAGTTTGCTCATCGTGGCACCTTCTTGTGAATGCGGCCAATGGTCATGATTGACGGCTTCCCGATTCGCTCATCTGCGCCTGCAGTTGGGCCAAGGCTACCGGTACGTCCTCGGGGCTGTCGATGCGTAAGGACTTCTGGGACGTTTCCCAGACGCGAATCCGGATCCCATTCTCCAGGGCGCGCAACTGCTCGAGTTTTTCCGCGTCTTCCAAGATCCCGGTCGGTAGTGCCGTCAAGCTCGCGAGGGTCTCGCGCGTGTAGATGTAGAGACCCAGGTGAATGAAATGTAATCCCGGTACGGCAGCTCGTTTTGGGTCGTCGCGAACCAGCGGAATCGGTGCCCGTGAAAAGTAGAGGGCATTGCCCTGACAATCGGTCGTCACCTTCACCACCCCGGGATTCTGCAGGTCCTCGTTCGAATCGATTCGCCGTTTGAGAGTTCCCATCGGCGCGTCGCTGGCCAGGAACGGCTTAACCAGGTCCGTGATCAGGTCGGGATGCAGCAGAATCTCATCCCCCTGCAGGTCGATATAACAATCGCCGCCACGGGCCTTGGCAACGGCCGCCACGCGATCCGTCCCGGTGCGATAGGGCTCCGTCATGATGACGACGTTTCCGCCGAATCGTTCGACGGCGGTCTTGATGCGTTCGTCATCCGTCGCAACCAGCACGTCGTCCACCGCAGAGCAGGCCTTGGCCTGTTCGTAGACATGCTGGATCATCGGTTTGCCCAGCAGGTCCACCAGCGGCTTGCCGGGAAACCGCGAAGAGCCGTAGCGGGCCGGGATGACAACCGTGACCGAACGTTTCACGTCAGCTCTGCCCCAGAGCATCCGTCAGCTGGGCGGCGGTAACGGTGGCGGTGCCGACCATTCCAACCACGACCCCGGCGGCTTGATTGGCGAGTATGGCCGCGTCCCGCATGCTTGCGCCGGTCGAAAGGGCCAGGGCTAGCGTCCCGACAACCGTATCACCGGCTCCGGTGACGTCATACACCTGCCGGGCACGCGTCGGAATATGCCAGTGGTCGCCGTGGCTCTGGTACACACTCATCCCCCGCTCACCCCTTGTGACGAGGACGGTCTGGCAGCCCAGTCGTTGGCGAAGGATCATTCCGGCTTTGTTGATCGCCTTGTCATCCTCCCCTTGCACCCCGGCGGCCTGGGTGGCCTCGAGATGATTAGGGGTCACGACGGTCACGCCTTTGTAATAGCTGAAATGCTCCACTTTGGGATCGACGATGATGGGGATCTTGCGCTGTCCGGCCAAGCGAGTCAACTCCGTCATCAGCGAGGCCGTCACCACGCCCTTGGCATAGTCCGAGACGACCAGGCAGGACAGCTCTTTCAACCGGGATTCTACATAGCGAAGTATGCGGCGTTGCAGGAGGCTGGAGAGTTCGTTCCGACGCTCCACATCGTATCGCACGATTTGCTGGTTATGGGCGACAACGCGTGATTTTCTCGTGGTGGGCCGGCTCTGATCAATAATGACCCCGCCGCGCCCCTGTCGTCGGCCGCCCAATTCCTTCAAGAGCAAACGCCCGCTCTCGTCTGCGCCGATGACGCCGCAGATATCGGCCTGGCCGCCGAGCGCCAGGATATTGTTGAACACGTTGGCTGCGCCGCCGAGTTTGAGCGATTCGGATTCCACGTGCACGACGGGCACGGGGGCTTCCGGGGAGATCCGGCTGACCCGGCCCCACACATAATGATCCAGGATCAGATCGCCGATGACCAGCACGCTGGCCTGCGAAAAGCGCTGGATATACGAGGCGAGCCCGGTGTGATCCGCCGCCGGATCGTCACTCCCCTGCCCGCCGGATATGCCAGTCTGCCCGGACCGCCCTACTGGATGGCTTTTCCTAATCTTTCCCATCGTACCCATTCCGTCCACGATCCTTGGCCGCTCCACGACCAGTAAATGCGAAATGCTTTGCCGCGCACCTTCTCTGTGCGGACATAGCCCCAGAACCGACTGTCGAGGCTGTGATCCCTGTTGTCTCCCATGACGAAATACGCATCCTCCGGGACCGTGACTGGTCCGAAGTTGTCCCGGGGACTGATGTGCCCGTCATGGATGGGAGGATCGGTGTGTTGCGTAAACGTATGGTCGTCGAACGGTGTCCCGTTGATGTGCACGACTTTGTTCCGCACCTGGATGGTATCGCCGGGCAAGCCGATCACGCGCTTGATGAAATCCTTGTCTTCATCCTCGGGAAAGCGAAACACGATAATGTCGCCGCGCTGGATCGATCCGAAGGGAATGACCGTCCGCGAAGAGTAACAGGTGACCGGTGGAAAGCCCGGTTGAAACTTGCAGTCGGTCGGCCACTGCAATCCGTAGGACAGCTTGCTGACCAGAATATGATCACCGACCAGCAGCGTGGGAATCATCGAGCCGGAGGGAATCTTGAACGCCTGCACCACGAAGACGCGGATGGCGAAGGCCAGCAGCATCGCGATGATGATCGCTTCCGCATACTCACGCAGGATCGATTTATGTGTCGGTTGGTCGGCAATGGTCGCGCGTGGTTCGTCGGGAGAGGGGGCCGACGGCGCGGGTGGCGGAACAGGGGTCGTCGAGGCAGGGACTTCATCAGGGCGTGGATTGGGATCGACGCTCATTCCTCGCCCACCTTCAGGATCGCGAGAAAGGCCTCTTGCGGCACTTCCACGCGTCCGACTGCCTTCATGCGCTTCTTGCCTTCCTTCTGCTTCTCCCACAGTTTGCGCTTGCGGGAAATGTCGCCGCCGTAGCATTTGGCCGTGACGTTTTTCTTGATGGCACCGATGGTTTCCCGGGCAATGATCTTGTTGCCGATGGCCGCCTGAATG
>WBZQ01000439.1_pt1 | contig 20660 bp, 17 predicted proteins | sample 5204251 | NCBI WGS metagenome assembly WBZQ01 (sample SAMN12412402, study PRJNA552823) | activated sludge metagenome | isolation source: activated sludge from nitrification reactor of wastewater treatment plant... | place: USA: Virginia | collected 2017-09
CCGCCCCGGCAGGCGAAAGAATGCCCGTGGTCAATTCTCCGCTTCCAATGCGGGACGAGCCGGCGAAGAGACCTCTTTCTCCAATGGCCGGAACCACAACGCCTCCGGAGTTGGAAAAAATGCCCGGGGCTAAGTCACACCACCCTGTGGAGGTGGGGCCGGGGGTGGGGTTGCGCCTCACCACCTCCGCTCTGCTTGCCCTGCTCGAAAAATACTGGATATACCGGGAAAAATTCGAAGACCCCGGCCGGACCAAGATCCGCCTCGCGGCGGCTTACCGCAAGCGCGGCCTGGACAAGCATTTTAAAATCGCCCTGCGCGAAGCCCGGCAAAGCCGCGAAAACCTGCCCTGGCGGCACGCCGACTACTACCACGATCTCAACCTGCTGGAGTGGGAACAGTACCAGTTCACCGCCGCGACGCAACGGACCGTGCCGCTCAACCTGCAGGAGGTGTCCGACTACATGGATACGGCTTTTATTTCGCGCAAACTTCGCCTCGCTTGTGCGGCGCTCTCCCATCAGGTAGTATATAAAACCGAGTACAAAATCGGAATGCTCGACGCGGTGCTGGCCAGTGTAGCCGGAACGGCCCTGGAAAAAATACCGGTAGTCGGGCTCTACTACCACTGCTGCCGGTTCTTGCGCAATGACAATCCCGCCGAACACTTCGAGCAGTTCCGGACCATGCTGCTCGCTTCAGCCGATCAGTTCCCGCTCGACGAACTGCGCTCCTTTTATCTGCTGGCCTTCAATTTCGGCATCAAAAAGATCAACGAATCCGCCGAAGGCTGGCTCGGCACTACCCTCGACCTGTACAAAAGCGCCCTGGAACGCGACCTGCTGCTGGAAAACGGCCTCATCTCGCGCTTCGCCTTCAACAACATCGTCGCCATCGCCCTGCGCACGGGCGAACTGGACTGGACGGAAGCGTTCATCCACCGCTACAAACCCCGCCTCGAACGCCAGTGGCGCGAGACGACGGCCGGCCTCAACCTGGCCCGCGTAGCCTATGCCCGCCGCGACTACAGAACCGCGCTGCTCAATCTCCAACGCTCCGACTACAAGGATCTGATCAACAACCTGATCGCCAAAACCCTGCAGCTGAAAATTTACTACGAAACGGCCGAGTACAACCTGCTGGACAGCCACCTGTCCAGTATGCAGAATTTCATTCGCCGGCACACTGCCATCGGGCACCACCGGACGAACTACGGACGGATCGTGCACTACACCCGCCAACTTATGTCGCTGAATTTTAAGGACCAGGCAGCCATGTCGGCCTTCCGCCGGCAGGTGGAAGCGGAAGAGATCCTGACCGAAAAAGACTGGTTCCTGGAAATGCTCGTTACCTGACCGCCTGTTTCCCGGATGCCGCCTTTTATTTCAGCAAAAAATACATTGTGAAAATTTTTTTCCAAAAAAAGCCCCCGGTTCGCCCGTTTAAAAACTTTTCTCGTTTTTTGCCGGAATAAAAACAAAACACAGACCTGCCGGCCCGCCGGCCGCCGATCAAACCAGTTACCAATTCCGCCAATCATGAGTAAACCCGTTACCTTCCTCTGCGTGTCCAGTTTTTTCAAAGGCAATGATTTCCTGCGCGGTGCCAAAGAGGCCGGCGCTACCGTATATTTTCTCACTTCCAAAAAGCTGGAAGACAAACCCTGGGCCCGCGAAGCCATCGACGATATTTTTTACATCCAGCAGGGCCCGGAAAACGAATGGCACATGCCCGACGTGATCGAAGGGCTGGCCTGGCTGATGCGCTCCCACAACATCGACCGCATCGTGGCCCTCGATGATTTCGACGTGGAAAAAGGCGCCGAACTGCGCGAACATTTCCGCATTCCCGGCATGGGCCAGACGACGGCCCGCCATTTCCGCGACAAACTGGCCATGCGCATGAAGGCGGCCGAAGCGGGCATCCGCGTGCCGGCATTTTCGTCGCTGTTCCACGACAGCGACATCACGAAATTCACGGAAACGGTGCCTGCGCCCTGGATCGTCAAACCGCGGGGGCAGGCCTCGGCTACCGGCATGAAAAAAATACATTCCGCCGAGGAATTGTGGGCGCACCTGCATTCGCTCGGCGGGGCGCGCCATCATTTCCTGGTGGAACAGTTCAAACCTGGTGATGTGTACCACGTGGATGCGCTCAGCGAAGGCGGTAAAGTGGTCTTTGCCCGGGCCTCCCAATACCTGGCCACCCCGTTCGAGGTGGCCCACGGCGGCGGCATTTTCCGCAGCGCCATCGTACCCTTCGGCTCGTCCGACGAAAAGGCGCTGCTGAAAGCGACCAGCGAAGTGATGACGGCCTTCGGCATGCAGTACAGCGCCAGCCATACCGAGTTCATCAAGTGTCACGACGATGGGCAGTTCTATTTTCTGGAAACCTCATCGCGCGTGGGCGGAGCCCACATTGCCGAAATGGTGGAATGCTCTTCCAACGTGAACATGTGGCGGGAATGGGCCAAACTGGAAGTGGCGGTCGCCAGCGGAGAAAAATACAGGTTGCCGGAGATCCGGAAGGACTACGCCGGTATCGTGGTGTCGCTTACCCGTCAGGAATGGCCGGACGACAGCCAGTTCAACGACCCGGAAATTGCCTGGCGCATGCGGGGCAAAGACTACCACATCGGCCTCATCGTCCAGTCGCCCAAACGCGAGCGGGTACTTGAGTTGCTCGACGACTATTCCCGGCGCATCCGGGAGGACTACCATGCCAGCGCGCCGGCGCCGGACAAGCCCAAAAGTTGAGGTGGTCCGCCTTGTTTCAGGAAAGTACGCTCCCCGCCAGCACCGCCACGATCCCGGCCGCATAACCCCGGTACAGATCGGCCGGGACGTGTGCGCCCAGGGCCAGACGTGCCGTGCCCACCAGCCCGGCCAGTAAAATGACCAGCGCCAATACGGCATTCAGGCTCATCTGAAGCGTGTAGCCGAAGGCCGGGAGGTTGAACACCGACTGATCCCAGACCCGGCTTGTGACCAGGACCATGGCCACCAGGCCGCCCATGCCGACCGCATGTACGCTGATTTTGGTAAAAATATTGATAAAAAAGGCGAAAAACAAGGCGATGGTGGTGCCCAGTACGAAGGAGTTGAACAGGGGCGGGGCGTGTTCGCCGGTAGCCAGGTTCTTATAGAGCCAGAGGTAAAATACGCCGGAGAGGATGTACGGTCCGATGCGTTCCATTTTGTCTTCCAGTTGCAGCGATTTGATGAGCCCCAGCGGTTTCATCAGGCCTACGCCGAAGGCCGGCAGCATAAAACTCGTGGTAAAAACGGACAGCAGCAACAGTACGGCCCGCCGGTCGGCCAGGTCGCGCACGCTGAAAGCGTAGGGGTTGACCGTCAGCAGGAAAAGCAGGGCGTAGGTGAGTATCAGCAGAGGGTGGAAGAGCAGGGAGAAGATGTGGGCTACGGTTCTGTTCATGGTTTACCGTACTTTATAGGCTTTATTGATGCGGTCGAGGGTACGCTTGTCTTCCCGCTCCTTGATGGTTTCGCGTTTGTCGAACGATTTTTTACCGCGTGCGAGTTCTATGGTCAGTTTGGCAAAGCCGCGGTCGTTGATGAAAAGTTTGTACGGGACGATGGTAGTCCCTTTTTCCTTGACGCCGCGTTCCAGTTTACGCAGTTCCGGGCGGCGCAGCAGCAGTTTGCGGCTGCGCCGGGGCAGGTGGTTGCTGTCCGTTCCGTATTCGTATTCGGCAATGTAGAGGTTGCGCACCCAGAGTTCGCCGTTTTCGAAAATACAATAAGCATCGGTCAGGTTGGCGTTGCCGCTGCGGATGCTTTTTATTTCGGAGCCGGTCAGCATAATGCCCGCATCGTACTCCTGTACGAAGTAGTATTCGAACGACGCCTTGCGGTTGACGATCTCGACTTTCTGTTTTTTCTTTTCTTTGGCCATGATCAAAAGCGGGCAAAGGTAATAAGTAGTGCGCGCATCCGGCGCAGCCCAAAACACGGAAACATACGCTTAGTTCCCTTTGGCAAATGTTTTATCTTGCCGCAAAAATTGCACGGATGAAGATCGCCTGCTGGATACTCGCCTTTGTCTTTTCCCTTTTTGCCGCCGTTCAGTACAATGATCCCGACCCGGTGGGCTGGATCCTGTTGTACGGCGCGGTGGCCGTTCACTTTGCCATGGCTGCCCGGGGCAACATGTACCGTCCGGCGGTATGGGCTACGCTGGCGGTAGCGGCGGTTTGGGCGGCTACCCTGTTTCCCGATTTTATGAACTGGATCCGGATGGGCGAGCCGTCTATTGTGGATAGTATGAAAGCCGAACAACCGTGGATAGAACTGACCCGGGAATTCCTGGGCCTGGTGATCGCGGCGCTGGGTTGCGGGTTTTTATTGTGGAAAGCAGTCCCGGCCTCCCAACCCTCCGCACCCACCCCCTGATCTCCAATTTCCAATTTCCAATTTCCAATTTCTAACCCCAATCACCGCCAGCATCCGGCCAAGCCCTCCGCCCCCAATTTCCAATTTCTAATTTCTAACCCCAATCACCGCCAGCATCCGACCCGTCGTTCCTTTCTCTTTCCGGTGGGAAAAATAGTCTGCGTTGTTCAGCACCGTGGACAGAGGCGATATTTCCAGGTGATCTTCGGGGATCCCGAAGGCCAGCAACTGGGCGGCATTGGCTTTTTTCAGGTCCACCAGAAATTTGCCGCGTTCCGCGTCGAAACGTTTGAAGCCGGCGTCGAACTTTTCCGCCACTTCTCCGCCCACTTCGAACGAGCACTCGTCGATGCAGGTGCCTATGTAAGCGAAACAGTCGGCGCCCCGGGTGCCGAACGCCGCCGCCATGCGGGCCAGGGTTTTCTCCACCAGCCGGGCTGCCGTGCCCGGCCAGCCGGAATGCACGGCGGCAGCCACCCTGTTCCTGGGGTCGTATATCAGGATGGGCGTACAGTCGGCCATCGACACCGCCAGCAGGAGGCCCGGCCGGTCGGTAACGAGGGCGTCGAAGCCTTCGGCCCCGCCGGGCCCGGTCACCAGGCGCACCTGGTCGCCGTGCACCTGTTTCGACCAGGCCATTTGCGCGGGCTGAAAACCCAGGGCCGCGCAGAAGCGGCGGCGGTTTTCGGCAATGTTTTCCGGAGCATCGTCGGTGTGTTTGCCGAGGTTCAGCGAGGCGTAGGGGGCCGGGCTGACTCCGCCGTGCCGGGTGCTTTCGGCGGCGGCGAGTTCGGGGAAACGCAAAAAAACGGCGGGCTGCCGGAACATGCCGGCGTTAGTCGATCCCGGCGCGGATGGGTTTGAATTCATGGCGAACGCGTGGTTGCTTTTGTAGTTTAAACCGGCCAAACGGCGCTTTTCATCGAATTTTAAAAAGGATGCTTCTATTAGAGTAAAACGGCAAAGCCGGTTTTTTTACTTTTGGATCGGCAACAATTGTTTCAGCCGGTTCTGGTTTGCCGGCCCACTCATACACGTCAAACGATGCCCTTTTCGGAAATACTCAGCATGGCATTTCAGAACATCCGCACCAATATGCTGCGGGCGGTACTGACCTTGCTCATCATCGCGTTCGGTATCATGGCCCTGGTGGGCATTCTGACGGCGATCGACGCCATTGCCTTCACCCTGAACGACAATTTTTCGGGGCTCGGCGCCAACTCCTTCAGCATCGAGCGAAAATGGGGCGAGGTGCAGAGCAACCGGAAAGGACGCCGCCAGAAAGCGGGCGAAAGTATCCGGTATAAGCAGGCTCAGGAGTTCAAGGAACGTTTCAATTTTCCGGCAAAAGTATCGGTTTCGTTCCGGGGTACGGGGTTGGCGGAGGTAAAATACCTGGACAAAAAAACCAACCCCAACGTCCGGTTTATGGGAGTCGACGAAAACTACTTCGACGTGAAAGGCATGAACATCGAGTATGGCCGCGGTTTTTCCAGAACCGAGGTCGATGACGGGCAGGCCAAAGCCGTGATCGGGCAGGATATTGTCAAAAAACTGTTTGACGACAAGCCGGAAAAAGCCCTCGACCAGATCATCGTGGTCGGCAACAACCGCTTCCGGGTGGTGGGTGTACTCAAATCGAAAGGCGCCTCGATGGGCAACTCGGAAGACCGCGCCGTATTTGCCCCCCTGGTGGCCGTGAAGGCGATCTACGGCACCGACGATACCGACTACGACCTGATCGTGGCCGTCAGCAATGCTACGGACATGGACGGCGCCCAATCGGAAGCCATCGGGTTGTTCCGGCAGATCCGCGGGCTGAGGCCGGGGGAGGAAGAAGATTTTGAAATTTTCGGCAGCGACAGCCTGGTCGCCATCTTAAAGGAAAACACCGTATACCTGCGCCTGGCGACCGTTGCCATCGGCCTGATGACCCTGCTGGGGGCCGCCATCGGTCTGATGAACATCATGCTGGTGAGCGTAACCGAGCGCACGCGGGAGATCGGCATTTACAAAGCCCTGGGCGCTACCCGGCGCAGCATCCTGGTTCAGTTCCTGTCCGAAGCCATCGTTATTTGCCAGATCGGTGGCCTGGTGGGCATCTTCCTCGGTATTCTCGTTGGCAATATCGTTACCCTCATGATGGGCGGCTCCTTCCTGATCCCCTGGGGCTGGATGTTCCTCGGCTTTACGCTGTGCATGATCGTAGGGGTGGTATCGGGTTTTTATCCGGCCATGAAAGCCGCCCGCCTCGACCCGATCGAATCGTTGCGTTATGAATAAAGCCGGGGTATGAACAAGGAAAATCCCACCTACTTCGACCTCGTTTATGCCGTGGTGCGCCAGGTGCCGCGCGGCCGCGTGACCACTTATGGCGCGATTGCCGATTTCCTGGCTCTCGGCGCCTCCCGAATGGCCGGCTGGGCGCTCAACAACTGCAAACCCGGCGACGGCGTGCCGGCTCACCGGGTAGTGAACCGGAAAGGCGAACTGAGCGGGCGCCACCACTTTCCGGTGCCCGGCATGATGCAGCAATTGCTGGAAAACGAGGGAGTCCGGGTTGAAAACGACCGGGTCGTGGATTTTGGCAGGTTGTTCTGGAGCCCGGCGGTGGAGCTGGGCCTGGATTGGGAGGCGTTTTAACACCGGGAAGCGTTGTTTCACGCAAAGCCGCAGAGAGTGTTGCGCCTTTCGTGGCTTTGGAAAACACACGGCATCGCAGGAATCACCAGTCCTTCTTCACCCGTGAGGGCCGGGTGGCCGGCGACAATTCCCGGTATTGTTTGGCGCTTCTCTGCTCGTCTGCGGACACCGTTGTTTCCAGAATTTGTTTGGCGGCGGCGGCGGTAAGGTTGCCGGAAGGCTGCTCGCGTTTTTGCGGGTTCACTGCCTGGTCCAGGTAGTTGCGCTGCGGTTTTACGGACGGCGGCGGTGGCGGCGGTGGCGGGGCCTGAGGCGAAGGCGGCGGCGGGTCCTGTTGTTCCTGATATTTTCTTTTGGCGATTTGCAGGTTTTTTTTGGCGTCGTAGCGATTGGGTTGCCGGCGCAGGCTGTTCTCATACGCGGCGATGGCTTCCCGGTATTTTCCCTGAAACAGATAGGCGTTTCCCAGATTGAAGAAGGCATCCGAACGGGCCGCGGCCGAAGGTGCGCCGGCGGTCGCTTTTTTGAACTGATCGGCAGCGGCTTCCAGTTTGCCCTGCTGATAGGCGGCGTTACCCGAATTGTAGGCCGCCGCCGCGCTTGCCCCGGCTTTTCGGTAAGTGGCTTCGGCGGCACTCCAGGACCGTTGATCGTACAGCCGGTCGCCTTCCTGCATTTGCCGGTGGCTCGACTGGGCGCCAAGGAACAAGGGCAACCCGGCCAGCAGGGCCAGGAGCAGGGGTTTGGCATTTATTGACGGGGAATTATTCATTCGATACCTTTTTTTGCCACCACAGCAATTGTTCCAGCGCCAGCAGCAATAAGGCCGCCAGCGCCAGCCAGTGGTAGTAGGAGACGTATTCTGTAAAGGCGCGCGCTTCTACGGCGGTTTTTTGCAAATTGGAAAGGGCCTGGGTCAGAGTGCTCAGCGCATTCCGGTCGCCGGCGTTCACCGTGATACCGTTCCCCGACCTGGCGATATCGCGCATCAACACTTCGTTGGCATTGGTCCGTACGTTCTGCCCGCTGAAATCGCGCTTGGGCCGGCCGGAAGGCAAGGGAATCAGGGCCCCCGAAGCGGTTCCGGTAGCGACCGTGTGCAGGACGATGCCGGATTGGGCCGCCTTGCGGGCATTGATGAGCACATCGGCCTCGTGGTGCTCCCCGTCGGAAACGATCACTAGGGCACGACCGGCTTCCGAACCTGACCCGAACAGGCGGGTGGCCAGTTCAATGGTCGCTGCGAGGTCGGTCCCCTGGTCGGTAATAAAATCCGTATTGGCATTGCGGACGAACAGGATTAGGGCTTCCATGTCGGTGGAAAGCGGCATTTGGGCGTATGCTTCGCCGGCAAAAAATATCAGGCCGACCCGTTGGCCTTCGAGTTGCTTAGCCAGGCTTTGAATAAACGCCTTGGCCTGTTCCAGCCGGCTCGGCGCCACGTCGCGGGCCAGCATACTTTGGGAAACATCCAGCGCGATGAGGATGTCGGCGCTTTGTTGGGGCGCCGGGGTACGCCGTACGGCCTGTTGCGGATTGGCGATAGCAACCGCCAATAAGGCCAGAGCAGCCGCAAACAGAAAATTTTTAAGCCAGAAACGTTTTTTGGAAAAGCCCAGCAGCAGCCGCTGCGCCAGGGCCGGCGAACCCAGGCGGCGGAGTGTGCGCTGCCGCCACTGCCAGTAGGACAGCACCATGAACGCCAGCAGTGCCAGCGCCCACAGTAAATTCAGCAAGACCGGATTTTCAAATCTGAACATGTTGTATCAATACTACACTGTGATTACCCGCAGGGGGCCCCAGCGCAACAGCATTTCCAGCACCAGCAGGCAGAATGCCGCATCGAGCAGCCAGAAATAGAGATCGAGGGTTTGCCTGATGGCTGTAGTGGTGATCTTGGTTTTTTCGAGGCGGTCAATTTCCGTGTAAATGCCTTTCAGGTCGTCGGAAGTGCGGGCCCGGTAGAACTGGCCGCCGCTGATCCGGGCTACGTCTTCCATCAACCGTGTATCGAGGGTCATGTTGCGGGCGGCGAAAGCGAAAGAGCCGTCCATGTTCTGGTAGGTAGGCGACATCACCGTGCCGTCCGTACCGAGCCCGACGGTGTAGACCCGTACTCCCAGCACCTGGGCGATTTCGGCGGCGCGGATCGGCCCGATCTCTCCCGCATTGTTCTCACTGTCGGTCAGCAGGATCACGACTTTGCTCTTGGCTTCGCTGTCCTTCAGGTGGTTGACGGCGGTGGAAATCCCCATGCCGATGGCGGTACCGTCCTTCAACCGGCCTACCTGGAGATTGTTGATAAAAGCCTGGAGGATGCGGCGGTCGTTGGTCAGCGGGCACTGGGTAAAGGCGCCGCCGGAAAAAACCACCAAGCCTAATCGGTCGTACTGTCGGCGGCTTACAAAATCGCCGGCCATTTGCTTGGCCACCGTCAGGCGGTCGGGCCGGAAGTCTTTGGTCAGCATACTGGGCGAGATGTCCATCACCAGCATGATGTCCAGCGCTTCGGCTTCTATCTTTTCCTCGTACCAACGTTTCTGGGGCCGGGCCATGGCGACGATCAGCAGGGCCAGCACGATCCAGCGCAGGGCCTGTATCCATTTGCGGGCGTACACCACCCAGGTCTTCACGCCGCGCATGGCCGATTGCCGCGACACCTGCAGGGCCACGTGGCGTTTGAGCGCGGCCTGCCGGTACTTATACATCAGCACGGGGAGCAGGAGCAGCAGTAACAGCCAGTACGGTTGGGCGAAAGTCATGGGCAGCAGGGCGGTTTGGGGGCTAGTTGGAGGCCATGATTAGTTGCCGGGCCAGGTTCAGGGCTTTTTCGTGGTAATGCTCGGGCGGCGGGTTCCGGGCAAATTTCGTCATGTCGGATTCCTGCAGGATCTCGCGCAGGGCGCCGTGCAGGTTTTCCGGAAAGCCTTTGTTTTTCAACAACGGCAAAATCTCGCGCGTAGTGGATTCCAGGGCCGGAATTCCAAAACGATTTTCCAGGTACTCCCGGACGATCAGGCTCAGCCGGGCGTAGTACGGCTCGATGCCATCCGGTTTTTTCCAGAGTTGTTGTTGCTCCAGGATGCTGAGTTGCTGCAGGGCTAGTTGGTGGGGCTGCACGGCGGGAGCGGGTGGGGGCGGGGCGACAACCACCGGCTCCGGGCTTTTTCGGCGGGCGATCCACCACAGGAAGGCCAACACTACTACTCCGCCGAGCGCCCAGGGCCAGTAGTCGGTCCAGAGTTCCGGTTCCCGCTGGATGTCGCGGATCGGTTCCGCTTCATTGACGTCGGCCGGGGCATCCAATGCGTGGACGGTAAGGCTCAGGGGATTGGACGCTACCGCTTCGCCCGAGTGCAGAAAAACTTTCAGCGGAGGGAGTTGCAGATCCGCTTCGTCGAAGGCCACAAGCGTGAAATTGCGTACCCAGCGCCCTCCGTTGCGGCTCCAGCCCGATTGGGCCAGGATATTGTCGGCGGGCAGCATTTCCCGCCAGGGGGTAAAATCCACCTTCCCCGGCTCTCCGTTCGTGGCGGTTACCATTACCCGCAGGGTAAAGGTATCGCCCGCCTCCACGGTGTTGCGGTTGAAAGCGGCGTTTGCGCTGCCCTGGGCAACGGCGGCAAACGTAAAGCCCCCAAACAGGGTGGCAACAAGCAGTCGGGAATGCATTTTATTGGTAAACGGAGCGAATCCTTTGGTTTTAAAAATCAATAATTGAAATAAATATTCAATTTTTGATTTTTAAAATCAAAATATTTATCTTTGTGCAAAAATCTGAAGTGTCCAAAATTCGGAAAAAACCAGGGGTGAAACCGGGCGAACAACCTCACGATGCCGTGTTTAAGGTTTTCTTCGGCGACGTGCAAATTGCCCGTGCATATTTACAACACTATGTGTCTTCCGATATTGTGCAGTCAATTGATTTTTCGCATTTTGAGAAATGTGATACTTCCTACGTGAGTGGGCGTTTCGGAGTTTCCTTCTCCGATGTCGTGTATCGGGCCCGCATGTTGTCCGGCTTGGTAGCGCGTGTTGCTTTTCTTTTCGAGCATAAAAGTTATACGCCAGGCCTTCCAATACACCTGCAACTTCTTGATTACATGCTTCAAATTTGGGAAGAAGACATCAGGAACAAACGAATACTCTCCGTCATCGTACCCATCGTCGTGTATCACGGCCCGAAAGCCTGGCAACAAAAGGCATTTGCCGAATATTTCAAGGGTATACCGGACCAACTGGTTCAGTTTATTCCTGACTTTCAATATCTTTTGACTGATCTTCATGCTATTCCCCTTCAGGTCATAGAGGCAAAAAAAGAAACGGAATTTCTTCGGAACCTTTTTACAGCCTTAAAATTCGCCCACGACAAAACATTGGTTAGGGCTTATTGGCAAAAAATTCTTACTTTTGGGAACAATTACCTACTCGAAGACCGGGAAAAAATTCTTTATCAAATTCTGTATTACTACACCATAAACATTGCAGATATGAAAGACGAAGAAGTCGCTCAACTCAATGAACAGGTACTCGGGCCGGAATATGATTTTATTTCCCATGTGCCGGAGGTATTACTGCGAAAATTCAAAAAACGGGCAGAAAAGGAAGGCCGTGCCGAGGGCCGCGCGGAAGGTCGTGCTGAAGGCCGTGCGGAAGGCCGTGTAGAAGGCCGCGCGGAAGGTCGCGCGGAGGCAGAACTAACAGAACAAAAAAAGTTTGTGCTGCGTACTTTACAAAAATTTCCGCAATGGTCCATTGAAGAAGTGGCTGAATTTGTCGGGGTGACGGTTGAATTCGTTCAACAAACAATAGACCAGCCGGCAGAAAAGTAGAACGTGACATTCGAACATGAACCGTATCCTCCTCTTTGCCTGTTTCTGGTGCCCTTTTTTCTTTTCCTTTTGCACGTCTTCCGTTCCGCCGAGGGTGCTCATTTTTTCCAAAACGACCGGATTCCGGCATCAAAGTATAGCGGCCGGGAAAGACGCGCTGGTAAAAATTTGCTACGACAACGGTATTCTGGCCGATACCACTGAGAATGCCACTTTTTTCAACGAAAAAAATCTTAAGCGCTACGCGGCGGTAGTCTTCCTCAACACCAATGGCGAAGTACTCGACCCGCGGCAGGAAGCCGACTTCGAGCGCTATATTCAAGCCGGCGGCGGTTTCGTTGGTGTCCATGCCGCTTCGGCAACCGAATATACCTGGCGATGGTACGGTGGCCTCCTGGGAGCATACTTCAAAGATCATCCCGCTATTCAGGACATCAGCCTGCAAAGCGAAAACTGTGGCCATCCGGCCAATGACGGCCTGCCTTGCCCCGCCTGGCCCTGGAAAGAGGAACTGTACAATTTCCGCCACCTCGAACCCGACCTGCAAGTCCTGCTTTCGGTCGATGAAAACACTTACCGCGGCGGCTCTTCTCCCAAAGAACAGGTTGCAGTTGTCGAGAATGGCAGTGCCGGACCGAATACCCGGCACGCCCTGGCCTGGTGTCATGAATACGACGGCGGCCGGGCTTTTTACACGGCTTTGGGCCATATTCCGGAGTCTTATTCCGACCCCATCTTCCGGAAACATCTGTTGAACGGCCTGAAATATGCCATCGGGGAAAACAAACCCCTGCGCTACGAGCGGTGCCGCTCGCTTCCCGCTCCCGACCCCACCCGTTTTGAAAAAAACGTTGTCGCCAGCAACCTGCGGGAACCCATGGAAATTGCCCAATTCCCCGACGGCAAGATCATCCTGATCGAGCGGCACGGCCACATCAAACTGTTTAATCCCAATACAAGCCTGCTGAACACAGTAACCAAATTGCCGGTTTATTCGGAAATGGGCGACGGCCTGCTCGGCGTTGCCATCGATCCGCAGTGGGAAAAAAACCACTGGATCTATCTCTACTATTCCTCCCTGCGCGACTCGATGAACCAGTTGTCGCGCTTTGTTTTCCAGGGCGATACGCTCGACCACCGCTCTGAAAAAGTCCTCCTGACCATCCCGGTCGGCCACCTCAATTGCTTTCATGCGGCCGGAAGCCTGACCTTCGACCCGGCCGGCAACCTCTACCTGTCGACCGGCGACAACACCAGCCCTTTCGCCTCCGATGGCTTCGCCCCCATCGACGAACAGCCCGGCCGCAAAGCCTTCGATGCCCAGCGTTCCGCGGCCAATACCAACGACCTGCGCGGTAAAATACTGAGAATAAAGCCTTTGCCGGAAGGAGGATACGTGTGCCCGAAGGGGAATTTATTCGTTCAGGAAGACACCTATGTGGCCGGAGACCAGGTAGCCCGCCCGGCAGAGGATCAGTCGGGAACCCGCCCCGAAATTTACGTCATGGGCTGTCGCAATCCCTTCCGCATTTCCTACGACAACCGGCGCAATCTGCTTTTCTGGGGCGAGATCGGCCCCGATGCCGGCAAAACCGACACTACCCGCGGCCCGATGGGACACGACGAGATCAACCGCACCGGCAAGGCCGGGTTTTTTGGCTGGCCGTATTTCACCGCCGACAACCAGGCCTACCGCGATTATGATTACGCCCGGAAAAAAGCGGGATCCTGCTTCGATCCGCAACATCCAGAGAATGCATCACCCAACAATACCGGCCGGCATGATCTGCCTCCGGCTCAACCGGCCTTTATCTGGTATCCGTACGGTAAAAACCGCGAATTCCCCATCGCCGGATCGGGAGGCCGGAATGCCATGGCCGGCCCGGTGTATTACTGCGACCAATATCCGCCTACCACCCGTTTCCCCGGCTATTACGACGGCAAACTCATCATCTACGACTGGATGCGCAACTGGCTGATGGCCGTAACCCTCGATTCCCTGGGTAATTTTTACCGCCTCGAACCTTTCGCCGATTCCGTCCGGCTGAGCCGGCCAATGGATATGCTCATCGACAAAAACGGCTCGCTTTGGCTGCTGGAATACGGTACACGCTGGTATTCTTCCAATGAGGATGCGCGGTTGAGCCGCATCGACTTTGTGCAGGGAAACCGCCCTCCCATTCCGGTGCTGGAAGCGGACAAAACCGCCGCCGGAGTGCCTTGCGAAGTGAAATTCGATTGCTCCAAAACCAAAGACTATGACGGCGGCAAACTCACTCTGGAACTAAGCTTCGGCGACGGAACGGCGGCTGAAAAATGGCAGATGTATCCACCTGATCCCCGCACAGCAGTATATGCCACCTCCCGAAAACTACCGTCCGGCGAACCCCGGCAGGGTATCAGCCATGTTTTTGCCAAACCCGGCGAATACGAAGCAACCCTGAAAGCAACGGACCAGACAGGGGTTTCCGCCATTACCCACCTGAAGATCAGCGTCGGCAACGAACCGCCCCGCGTAGCCTGGGATTTGAACGGGCGCAACCGCAGTTTTTACCGGCCGGGAGACACCCTGCACTACTTTCTGCGGGTAACCGACCGGGAGGACGGCTCCTGGGAAAATGGCAGCATTGCACCGGCGGCCATTGCTACCTCGGTAGAATACCTGGAAAAAGGCGTCAACCCGGCGACCTTGATCCGCCAGTCGGCTGTCAGTACAGCCCCCGAAAGCTTCGCCGAAGGCAAACGACTGGTCGATCAATCCGACTGCAAGAGTTGCCACGCCGTGGACCGGCAGGTGAACGGTCCGGCTTTTCAGGCCATCGCGGCCCGCTACCGCAGCAATGTCGCCTTTGCGGTACCCACCATTTACCGGAAGATCATCTACGGCGGGTCGGGCAACTGGGGCCAGTCCATCATGATCCCGCACCCCAACGTGCGGGAAGAAGAAGCCATCCAGATGGCACTATGGATACTTTCGCTTGGCGACCCGCCCAAGCCGGTGCAATCGCTTCCGCTGGCCGGGGCTTACGTACTCGATGCAGGAACTTCGCAGCCTCATATTCCGCCCGGCTCCACCCTCAAACCACCCGGTGCATATGTATTCCGGGCGGCTTATCGCGACCGGGGACAGGCCGGGCTGCCCCGGCTCGAAGGCAGCGAAACCCTGATCCTGCGCCCGGCCACTCTGCAGGCGGAAAAATGCGATATCCGAAGCGAAGGAGTCGGCGACTACCGGCCTTCAGGTAACGATACGGTGGTATTGAACGAATTAAAACACAACGCCTATTTCGCCTTTCGCCGGATCGATCTGACCGGTGTGCGTACCCTTACGCTGCGTACCGGTTACGGCGACCCGCGCTATCCCTACGCCGGCGGCCGGATGGAAATACGGGCCGGAAGCCCGCACGGCACACTGTTGTCTGAAGTGCAATTCAGCCAAAAAAACGGCAACCGGATGTATTTTGAAGAACAGGAGATACCCCTGTCGGTACCGTCACCCGGCAACCTCTACGACGATCTGTATTTTATTTTTAGAAACGAACAGGACCAGGGGCGCGGGATTGTAGCCCTCGACTGGATAAGATTCAACCTTGAAAAGGACACGCCTCAAAAAATACAATAAAAGAAGAGGCCGTCTCACAAGTCGGTGAATTGTTTATCTGTTGATTTGTTTATCGGTAAATAACTCTGAAAACAACAGCGTTACCGATAACCAAATCCGCAATTAAACGAATAAACAGACTTTTGAGACAGCCTCTTTCAATTTTAAAGATCAACCGATCAATGCTGTAACAGGAATTGCTGCGCCTTGCGCTGGCCCTGTTCGGGTACGATTTCCACAAAATACAGACCATCACTGAGTTTGCTGGACAAAGTGAGCGACAAGGGCGCCTCCGATGCCTTAACGGTCAGTGTGTGCACCACCTGCCCCTGGCTGTTCAGCACGGCCACTTTGATGACCTGCCCTTTCCACGGCGACAGATCGACCAGGACGGTCCCGTTGCTCGGGTTGGGGTACAGCGACAGTTTCACATCGTTGCCGGGTACGCTCGGCGGTACAACCGGATGCGGTGTCGGACTGGTCGGAACGCAGTCGAAAGTATTCAGGTGCGTTTCGTAGAATACCTTCGGATATACCCGCGTGATGACGTGTATGTAGTCGGGTGCTGCCTGTGGCGGCAACGTGTATTCAAAAATATCGGATTCGCCGCCACTGATGCTATCGGTCCGCGACTTGAAGCGGATGGAGTAGAACGGCGAGAAGTTCGGGTTGCGCACGTCATATTCACGGCCACCGGGTGTCGTATAGATGGAATTCTCCAGCGGTGCAATGGCATTGACCCCGTCGGGTATCTGGAAAGCCGTATAGATCATTCCCTTCGTGCAGTTGTTGGTCACCCGGATGGAATAAGTGCGGTTTTTATCGGCATCGAGATCGATGCCCAGCAGTTCGTATTTGATACAGCCAATCGTTTTTTCGTCGCAGACCGGCGCTCCCGGCGTTTGCGGCAACACCGTCACCGTAAAGCAGCAACTGTCGGCATTGCCGCAGGTATCGCTGATGGTAAAGCACACCTCCGTGTTGCCGACGGGGAAGACGGCGCCGCTGGCCGGCCCCTGGGTCTGTACCACAGAAATACTGTCGCCCGCACAACTGGTGAACCCGATCGGGTCATTGAAGGAAACTGCTACTCCGTTACCTCCCGTGGCGGTAAGGGTGATATCCTGCGGGCAATTGATCACCACGCCGCTGTCCGGCGAAGCGACCACGCTTATCGTGAAGCAGCAGGTATCGCTATTGCCGCAGTTGTCCGTACCGACAAAACATATCTCGGTATTGCCCAGCGGTAGCGTATCGCCGCTGGCCGGCCCCTGAATTTGTACTACCGAAACAAAGCCGCCCGGGCAGTTGGTCGTAGCGGTCGGTGTATTGAAGCTGACAACTGCCGTGCTGTCGTCCAGGGCCACGGTGATCGTTATGTCGCTGGAACAGTTGGAGAACACCACTCCGCTGTCGGCTGGCGGCAGTACGGTCACCTGGAAGCAGCAGGTTCCGGAATTGCCGCAGGTGTCGCTGACTGAAAAACAAACGGTGCTTGTACCGATCGGGAACGCGCCGCCGCTGGCCGGCCCCTGGGTCTGCACAATGTTCAGGCTGTCGCCCAGGCAGGCGGTGCTGACCGATGGAGTGACGAACGTTACCACGGCGCTGGTATCGTTGCCCGCGGCGTTTACGGTAATGTTGTCCGGACATACGATCGAGAATGTAGTGTCAACCGGTCCGCAGTCGCCCGGATCAACCGTAAACGTGGCCGTACAGGCCGGGTTGTCGTGGTCGTTGATCGTAAGCGTTACCGGGCCGTTGGCGATCGGATAAGGACCGAGGGTCACCGGCGTGTCGTAAGGTACCATCATCAGGTCGGGCAGGAGATCCCAGCCCCACGCTCCGGTACCGCCGGAAGCAGTGATCACGAAGGTAAATGTGCCGTTGGCGCTGTCGCACTGGATGTTCGATATTTCAACGGTGACCGGCGTGAAGCAACCCTGTACGCTGTCGGTAAAGCCGGCGTCGAAATCAAGTGTCTGACCGGACACAAAACTGAACGTATCGGTAAGGCCGAAGGCGTCGGCGTCGCTGTCGATCGCGTCGTTGCTGCCCACGTTCGGAAGAGTCTGGAACAAGCCGCCGCCCGGGTTGGCGAAGTGAATGGAGTAAGTACCGGTCGCCACCGAATCGAAGGAGTAGTTGCCGCCGGAGTCGGTATAGGTGATGGCTACGGAACTGTCCGAACTATCCAGCAACCGCACCAGCACGCTGTCGAGGCCCGGCTCGCCGCCGTCCTGCAGGCCGTTGGTGTTCTGATCGAGCCAGACAAAACCGGAGATATCACCCCCAACGCTCGCCGTGTCCGGCATTACGGTTACCGTAAAGCAACAGGTATCGGAGTTGCCGCAGGTGTCGGACAGGGCGAAACATACCTGGGTTACCCCGTCACCGAAGTTGCCGCCGCTGGCCGGCCCCTGGATTTGAACCACCGATACGCTGTCGCCGGAACAGGAGGTCTCTCCGGTCGGGAGCGTATAATTGACCACCGTACTGTCGCTGCCGGGAGTGGCATTGACGGTAATGTTGGCCGGGCAATTGATCGCCAAACCGGTGTCCTGGGCCGCCAGAACGGTCACGTTGAAACAGCAGGTGTCGGCATTGTCACAACTGTCGGATATAGTGAAACATATTGTGGTTATGCCCAATGGAAAAGTATCTCCGCTGATCGGGCCCTGAAGTTGAACTATAATAATACTGTCGTTGGGGCAGCCGGTGGCCGCTTCCGGCCCGCTAAAGTTCACTATAATTCCTCCGGAATCAATTGTCGCTACGGTGATGTCGTTCGGGCATTGCAAGGTAAATGTGGCAAAGCCGGCATCGAAGGTGCGGGCCATGTTCACCACGTTGGTAAAGGTGTCCGTTTCTCCCAGCGCATTAATGTCGCTGTCCAGGGTATCCACGGTCCCCTGGCCTGGCAGTGTTGGAACGAGTCCGTCCGGACTGTCAAAATGCAGCACGTACAAGCCTGCGGCTACTACGTCAAAAGAATAGTTCCCCACCGAATCGGTGTAAACGCTGTCGATCACATTGCCGGACGTATCCTGCAAATGGACCAGCACACTGTCGAGTCCGGGTTCGCCCCCATCCTGTATCCCGTTGCGGTTCAGGTCATTCCATACAAACCCCGTAATGGGGGAAGCAAAAGCCGTTGCCGTACATAACAGCAACATGCCGCACAGCCGTGCGGCATGGGTGTAGTTTGTTTTTTGTCTCATTTTTAAACATCAATTTTCGGTTTGAGAAATAGATAACAGGCCTATTCTGTGTCAGAGAATTCGGAAGGATAAAAGCGGACCTGATAGATAAGTGAAAATCGATGAAGGCTGTCAGAGTGGAAGAGGATGACAGCCCGGCAAAGTTATGCGGTGAACAAAAATAATGTTTTTACGGTAGAGGGCCGCTCAAAAAAATCACCGAGTGTCAGATATTTTACGTTTTTAACAAAAATAGCAAACTAAAGAGGCTGTCTCAAAAGGTTGATAAGGGTTGATTCAAGTTGATGAAGGTTGATAATCGATCCGAAGAAAGGTAGTTTTTATCCTTTGTTCGGGTCAAAATATCAACCCTTATCAACCCTTATCAACTTTAATCAACCTTTTGAGACGCCCTCTTCATTTTCCGGCTGCAAAATGCCGGTCATAAACCGGCTGTCGCTTTCTTGCTCCGTTACTGTTTGACCAATTTGAAGGCTTTACCTCCGGCCCCGGTGAACACCCGGACGACGTAAGTACCGGACGGGAGCGACCGCAGGTTCAACTCCAGTTGGTTTTCGCCTTCGGACAGTTGTACTTCCTGGTCCCGGATCTGAACGCCCCTCAGGTCGAACATGCTGACCCGGGCAGAGGCGGAAGCCCCGGAAACCATTTTCAACCGGGCTGTTTCCGCAGCGGGATTGGGCGTTATTTCCACCAGGAGTGGCTCCGTTCCGGGCTCGGCCGTGCCGACGCTGAGGCTACGGTCGCCGTTGGCGAACCACACGCCCCATTGCCGGTCGGCAATGAACTGGCTTTCGTTGCCGGAAGGATTGATCTTGTCCGCCGCCAGTGCGCGCCGGTAAATGTTGGTCACCCCGCTCTGGTTCGGGCCTTCGTAGATCAGTGCATTGTCCAGCCGGTTGTAATTCGGCCAGCTGTAATCACCGTTGTTTTCCAGAATTACGCCCAGGTCGCCGGTTTCCAGGTTGGCGGCGTAGATGTCGTTTTTGTTGTTCAGTTCGTCGTAATAGTCGAAAGCGATGATGTAGGGCGAATTCTTGGCCAGCGTAGGGTTGCCTACGCTGGTTTTTTCGGGAAGTCCGTTGAAGAGTTTGGAAATAAAGGCGTCGGTCGGATTGGCAAAGCCGCCGTTTTCCCAAAATTGCAGAAAGCCAATATCCCAGTAACTGATGTCGCCGGTTTGCGAACTGGACAGTTGATTGAAGGCATCGTACATCAGGTATTCGCCGGAATAGTCGAATTCCAGCACGTCGGCATATTGCACTTCGCCGGTGACCTGCCCGGTGGAGTAGGTCGGGTTGTAGAGTTCGAAGGCCTCGCTTTCGCCGGTGAACAGGTTGAAGACGTAGACCTGATTGTCTTTGCTGGAAGTGAGCGCGGCAATAAAAGCCCCGTTTTTGGAAATAACCGCATTGCGCCATTCGGGAAAGTCACTGAGCGGCGGATTTACCGTAGCCAGGAAAGACGGCGAATAAACCAGGTCCACGTAAATGACGTGGCCGGCGGCGTTCACAAAGACCAGCTGGCTGCCGTCGTCGCTCACGCTCGGACGGCTTTGCAGGCCCTGGTTATAAATGGTGCTGATGAGTTGCCCGGTGCCGTTGCGGACTTCCAGATTCTGAAAATTGTTGGTGACGCAGAATACGTAGTCGTTACCGGGGTTCACGGCCAGCTGGCCCAGGTAGTTGCCGCCGGGGCTGCTGCCGACTATGCCCACCTGGTCGAATGCCGATGCCGCGGCATTGGCTACCGTGCTGCCGTACAGGTCGTTGGCGGCTTTCAGCACGGCGATGCGCAGGTCCACGAACTGGCTGGATTTCACCAGATAGTCTTTCAGGGCCTTGTAATAGACTTTTTCTGCCTTGTCCTTGCCTACGCTGGCGTTGTTGGCAAACAGGTAAAAAGCGTGGTTGGGGATGCCGCTGTTGACGTGTACGCCGCCGTTATCCTG